>Ga0308157_10001369_pt1 | contig 51450 bp, 49 predicted proteins | sample PhyBR1_FD_201035 | JGI IMG/M metagenome (GOLD analysis project Ga0308157, IMG submission 201035) | Phyllosphere microbial communities from UC Gill Tract Community Farm, Albany, California, United States - DLSLB.R1 | ecosystem: Host-associated > Plants > Phyllosphere > Unclassified | place: USA...
TGCCTTCCTAACCGAAGGCATTTATTTTAAAGTTAACCAAGCTGGCGGATGTCAGCAGCGGCTAATGCTCGGGTGGTGGAACTGGTAGACACGCAGGACTTAAAATCCTGTGCTTTCAAAGGCGTGCGGGTTCGATTCCCGCCCCGAGTACAACAAAAAATCGAACAAAAGCCTTGATGAAAATCAAGGCTTTTTTGTTTTACATCACATTTCTTTCAGCAAACCCTATTGATGGAACATGATCGATACCAAAATACTTTAGATTTAATCGTGGTAACACTCTTTTGTTCCAGTATCATATAAACACTTATATTTGGCCATGAATATCCATAAGGCAGAAAAGCCTTTCACCATGTATCTTTATGAGGGTAGTTTACCGCATCGTTCAGATTTGTTGGTTCCCCACCGGAAAGATCATTACCTGATTGTGTTTACACGTAAAGCAACCGGTGTACGGCAATGGATCGATATGCAGCCATATGTACTAAAAGACCAGACAGTTTATTTTACCGGCCCGGACAATGTTATTATGAAAGAAGATGCTTCACTATTGTGGAGCACAGGGATGGCTTTTACCAGCGATTTTTTGACCTTGGCCGGCACCTCATTATCAGGTCTGCCACTGCTACAAAACCTGCAGAATGTGCACGAGCTAAACTTAAATGAAGCTGATCTCCTTTTTATGGAAGAGGTCCTGAACAGGCTCCAGCTGGAATATGAAAACCCCGGGGAATGGCAGCAGAAGATGATCCTGGCTAATTTATCATTATTACTTACTTATCTGAGCAGGATGTATACTGAGCAATATGGCAAAGGGGTATCTGCAGAAAAAGCATTCCTGAAGAAGTATCAGGCCTTTATCGATCAGCATTTTAAAAAATGGCACGAGGTAAATAACTATGCAGACCTGCTACATGTTTCTGCCGGACACCTTGGCGAGGTGATCAAAATGCAGAGTGGCAGACCAGCCATTAAACACATCCACAACCGCCTGGTCCTCGAAGCAAAAAGGCTGCTGGTACACAGCGAACAAACCTCTAAAGAAATTGCTTTTGATCTTGGCTTTGCCGATTCTTCTTATTTTAACCGTTTCTTTAAACGCGAAACTGGCCAGACTCCAACCGGCTATCGCAGCGGAATCCGTAAAATGTACCAGTAATACCACGCAATGTGTTACCTTGGCATTTAGATGTCGGTGTACATTTGTTATATGAAAACAGTACTTATCACAGGGGCCAATAAAAGCATTGGTTTCGAAACTGCAAGGCAGTTACTACAGCAGGGTTATTATGTTTATTTAGGCGCAAGGGATACAGAAAAAGGACTGGCAGCGGTAAAATTGCTCCAGCAGGAAGGATTCGATCAGGTGGAATTCCTGCTTATCGACGTAGATAACCCCGCATCTATTGTCTCTGCCCGCGAAACGCTGGGTAAGAAAGCTCCCGTACTCGATGTGCTCATCAATAACGCCGGTATCAGCGGCGGTTTTCCGCAGACTTCAATTGGAGCCGGTATCAATACTTTCCGCAAGGTTTTTGAAACAAATTTTTTTGGTGTAATCGAAGTTACACAGGCATTTATCGACCTCCTGTATCAATCTATCCAGCCTCGTATTGTTAATGTAACTTCGGGACTTGGATCGTTAACATTACATAATGACCCTAACTGGAAATATTACCAGGTAAAGGGTGCCTGTTATGTTTCATCTAAGGCCGCTCTGAATGCCTATACGATTGTACTCACCTATGATCTAAAAGATACTGCCTTTAAGGTTAATGCAGTCGACCCTGGCTACACAGCCACAGATTTCAACCATCACAATGGCCCCGGCACAATTCCGGACGCGGCAGCAAGGATAGTTAAAGCAGCAACGCTAGGCCCTGAGGGACCAACGGGTCAGTTTTTTAGCGATGATAACAATCCCCAAACCGGGATCAGTCCATGGTAACAAAATAAAAAAGCCTTGATTTTCATCAAGGCTTTTTTATGGCTGCATTCAAAATTCAGGTAGTTACGTAATCAAAAGCTTTAAACTTTTGAAAAACATTAGCGGCACAACCCAATAAACCTGCTTTGTTGCCCAATTTGGCCGGAACAACCAATGCATTAGCTGTAGCTACCGGAACGGCTAGTGTTTTGATCCTCCGTTCAATCTCCCTCGCGTAAAAAGCACCTGCTTCACTTATACCGCCTCCAATTACAATTTTTTCGGGACTAAAAATATTAATGAAACTGGTGATACCGGTAGCCAGGTAATCGAAATGCAATTCCATAGCTTTAATTGCATGTTCTTCTCCTGCCAGGTATTTTTCTACAATGTATTTGCCATCAACTTCATCTGCTTCTGGTAGGCAAGGATGAATAAACTGATAATGTTTCAATAACGCAGTTACGGAAGCATAGGCTTCCAAACATCCTTTTGCACCACATGCGCAGGCTAAACCATTGTGCTGAACAATAATGTGCCCCAGTTCCGTTCCTCTGTTTCTAAATCCGCCATACAACTTATTGTCAATCATAACTGCTCCTCCTATTCCTGTGCCAACAGTCAGGAAAACCACATCACTGCAATCTTTAGCCGCGCCATAAGTCATTTCGCCAAGCCCCATCAAATTAGCATCGTTATCCATAACGATGTTATACCGGGTAACGTCCTGCAGAATTTCGCCCAGAGCCAGTTGTTTAAATCCTGGTAAATTATCTGCACCTGCTATAATTTTATTGTTGTATATCGTTCCCGGAAATCCTATTCCAACCCCCAGAATGGGATGTTTAACTTTTGCAGCGCAGGTTTGGATGGCCTCCACTATAAGGGCAATAATTGCACCCTGTGTTTTTGCTTTTTTTAGTGAAATTAATGTGGAATATAAAATTTCACCCTGTTGGTTTACTACACCGCATTTAAGCGAAGAACCACCCACATCAATTCCAATGGCATAAGATTCGTGCATGTTGGTATTGTTTAAATTTATCATTTGTTTGAGGTTTTAGTCTTTAGTTGTTTAAGCCAAATGCATAGCTGGCTGCCGAACAATAGCTGTTCCTTTAATCAGCATTTTCTGACCTGCTTTTATTGAACCGGCAGTATATCCATCCTTTTTTAGCCCGGAATAAAGTGTAATGTACTTTGAGCCCTTAAGTTTCTGCTTAAATATTTTAATATTTCAGTGCTACCTCAATACCTTTCAAAAACACGATTCATTTCAAATGCATAAAGCGATTGGTTAAAATGATGTTTGAATCAAATTCAAAAATATTTGTGGTAATAATCAAAAGCGTTGTGTCCGGATGTCCTTAATTTCACAATTATAAAACAATTATCAACAAATATCAAAGATCGAAGCAGAACGCATTGAAAAAGCTTCGTGTTTAACAATGCCAGCCATTACACAATTATTAAACGGTAATGCTGCGCAGATACAAAATGCCCCGTCAGCAAACTCATACGCTACCGGTTCTGTACGCAATATTGGATAGGGCTTAAAAACAAAAAGGCTTTCTTTGCCATTAAAGAAAGCCTTTATCAGATAAAGTAAGTTATTTAACTCAAAATGATCTGGTAATTTACATTTACTCTTTTAGGGTAATTACTTTGCTCGTTGTTTAACGAAACAAAAGCCGCACTGTTGTGAACTTCGTTCTTTAATGCATGCTCATAATGTGTTTGAATAGCTTCCTGATAATCGCCCTGAAAGTTTTTGGCAGTTTCAGCTAAAAGATTTCGGTCATTTAAGTTTTCCGGCAATAAAGTGATATCGCAGTTACCCTCACTTATTTCTTTGACTAAGTATTTCATTTTTGTTTTAAATCTTTGTTTCCCGCTTTATAAATAAGATTTCGCGAACGGTCAAAAATATGGTAAGTCTGTATTTTTCATGTAATCTAAAAGTTAATTTTTTTGGCAAATCACGTATCAATTTTAATTCAAAACGTATGATTTCTGCCACATATAAAATCTTTCAACCACAACACACCTCATAAAACACTGTTTATCAACAACAAAAGCAAACGACTACCTGAATTGACAACTTACCTGGGAACTTAAGGTTTCAGGTTAAAATAATTACTTAAAAAGACACTCTGAAATTTAATTGCATTTGCCCAGTAGTCCCAGTTGTGTACACCGGGCCGGGTGGTAAAATCATGCGGAATATTGTTGTATAGCAATTCATCATGCAGGCGGATATTAGCTTTATAGAAAAAATCGTCTACACCACATTCAAAAGCAATAGCCAGCGATCCGGGTTTAATCAGGTAAATCATATCAATTACGCTATTCTGTTTCCAGCGTTCCGGAAACTCGTCCTGTTTGCCCAATCTTTTCGAAATATTCCATCCGTTCGGGAAAGGTTTAATATCCACGCCGCCGCTCATACTCCCTACGGCGCCATATACATCCTGATGTTTAATGGCCAGATAAAATGCCCCATGCCCGCCCATGCTTAAGCCGGTTATTGCCCTACCCTTTTTTTCAGCAATGGTTTTATAATGTTCGTCAATGTAGCTCACCAGTTCAGTAGCCACGTAAGTTTCGTATTTCCATTCGGGGTCTACCGGGCTATCAAAATACCAGCTGGTTACATTACCATCGGGGCATACGATCATAAACTGGTACTGATCGGCCAGGTTTTTAATTCCCGGCACTTTTTTAACCCATTCGGCATAACTGCCACCAGCGCCATGCAGCAGGTAAACCACCGGAAAAGATTTTCCGGTTTTATAGCTATCGGGTTTAATTACGACTGCTTTAATATTTTTTTTCATCGATTTGCTGTAGGTTATAGCAGTATCTACCTCTGCGGCACTGGCAGCACAGGTAAACAGAAATAAACCAATGGCGAATAAAAAGCTGTTTTTCATGCGTTATTTATGGTGAAGTTTTATGAGCTAAATTGATAAAATTATGCCACATTCTTTGCCAGGTGTTAATTTTATTACTTTTGGTTTATTCTAATCAACATGAAACTTACCTCTTTCCTTTGCGTTATCTTACTGGTAACAACGCTAATTACTAATAGTACTGCACAAAGCAAGCTTCAAGCTGCTAACTTTATTACTTTCAATGGTTACAGCAATACTTTCGCCGAAAAACTACAAAAAAACGAGCCTGTAACTGTTGCTTTTTTAGGCGGATCGATTACCAATATGGAAGGCTGGCGTGGAATGGTTTGCAATTACCTCGCTAAAACCTACCCGCAAACGCAATTTAAATTCATCAACGCCGGTATCCCGTCACTGGGTAGTTTACCACATGCTTTTCGTCTTCAGCGCGATGTACTGGATAGTGGAAAAACAGATCTCTTGTTTATTGAATCGGCAGTTAACGACCATGTGAATCAAACTGCAGAAAAAACACAACGCCGGGCGCTTGAAGGTATCATCAGGCATACACTCAACAAAAATCCTAAAACCAATATGGTGCTGATGGCTTTTGCCGATGAAGATAAAAACAATGATTTTGACAATGGCAAAATACCTGCGGAAGTAAAAGTGCACAGCGACTTGGCCGAATACTACCATTTGCCTTTTATTAATTTAGCTTTAGAAGTAGATAAACGCATTGCCAATAAAGAATTTACCTGGACTGATGATTTCAGGAACCTGCATCCATCACCTTTTGGACAGCAGCTTTATTTTAACACCATTAAAACCTACCTGGAAGAAAACCAGAAAAATACTGAAAAGAAAGCCAGTGGCAGCTTGCCCAAAATGCTGGATAAGTATGCCTATACCAAAGGACAATATGTGAGTGTTACTGCAGCAGAAAACTTAAACACCTTTAACCTCAATAAAAACTGGAAACCTAACGGTGCCCTGGAAACAAGACCTGGTTTCGTTAACATCCCCGTGCTCGAAAGCACCACCCGCAACAGTACTTTCGATTTAGTTTTTAAAGGTAATGCAGTGGGTATTGCCGTGCTTTCAGGCCCTGATGCAGGCATGCTGCATTACCGCATTGATAACGGAGAAGAAAAAACGATCGATTTGTTTAGCCAATGGAGCACAAGCCTGCATTTACCCTGGTATTTGCTGCTGGGTGATGAGCTGGGCGGTGGTGAGCATAAATTGAGCGTCCGCATTAGCGAATATCACAATAAAAAATCATCAGGTTATGCCTGCCGGATTGCCCACTTTTTGGTAAACGCTAATTAAAACTGCTAACTGCCCGGGGTATTTCACCCCTACATTTGTCGCATTTACACTTTTCAGGTTGTAAAAGTTCCGATAACTTTGACTAACAATTTAAACCAAGAGAAAAATGGAAAACAATGCAATCACCATCGAAACCACAGTAAATAGTCCTGTAGAAAAAGTTTGGGAGTTTTGGACCAATCCGGAACACATTACGCAATGGAGTTTTGCTTCACCCGATTGGCATACCCCTTATGCCGATAACGACTTAAGGGTTGGCGGTCAGTTTAAAAGTACCATGGCAGCCAAAGACGGCAGCATGAGTTTCGATTTTGGCGGCACCTATACCACAGTTAATCCCCTTAAAAAAATCGAATACACCCTGGGCGATGGCCGTAAAGTAAGCATTACTTTTGATGCGCTGAGCGAAAACACCCACATTACTGAAACTTTCGATCCTGAAAGTATTAACCCGATTGAAATGCAACGTGGTGGCTGGCAAGCCATTCTGGATAATTTCAAAAAATATACTGAAGAATCTTAATCAATACGCATATTCCTTACACGTTTCCAGTCTGTAAGGAATATGCCATTTTCATCCGCTTTATCATCCCAAAATAATCCTACGGTAACAATTCGATTATTATTTGATTCGCATAATTTTTGATTTGAAGCGAATACTTTGATTTTGTGGCCATAATTTACATTTGCCGTGTAAATTATACACTATGTACCGTTTATCTTCATTCTTTCTTTCGTTATTCCTATTTATTAATCTGTACAAAGGGGCAAATGCCCAAACGCTGAGTTTAAAACAGGCCGTTAATACCGCGTTGATCAACTATGGCAGCATTAAAGCCAAAGATAGTTATGCAAATGCCTCCAAATCAACTATCCAGCAAGCCAAAAGGGAATATCTGCCTAATTTTAGCCTGAGTGCCCAACAGGATTACGGCACCATTAACGGGCAAAACGGACCACAGTATGGTTTTGGCGGTTTAGGTACGGCTTCATCGGGGCCAGCATTAGATAAGCAGAACTGGAATGCTGCTTTTGGTTCACTTTACCTGGCCAATATCAACTGGGATTTCTTTACATTCGGAAAAATCAAAGAAAAGGTAAAAATTGCCAATGCTGCGTACAACAGGGATAAAAACGACCTGGAGCAGGAAAAATTCCAGCAGGAAATCCGTGTTTCTGCAGCCTACCTTAATTTACTGGCCGCACAACGCATCACTAAATCGCAGCAAAAGAATTTAGACCGCGCCATTACCTTTCAAAACACAGCCATTATCAGAGCAAAAAACGGATTGATCGCCGGGGTAGATTCATCGCTGGCCAAAGCCGAAGTTTCGAACGCCAAAATTGCCTTAACCAAAGCTAAAGACCTGGAGCAAGAGCAAGCCAACCGTCTGGGTGTTTTAATGGGCTTAATTGCCACAACTTACGATTTAGATACGGCATCGATTACCCGCATACCGCAGCACCTGCCCGGCGACAGTATTTCGAGTACCCACCCGGTTTTAAGATTTTATCAGAACCGGCTGGAAGTGAGCCAGCAACAGGCCAATTATTTTAAAAGGCTGTATTACCCTACCCTTTCCTTCTTCGGGGTGATGCAGGGGCGTGGTTCGGGCTTTGGTCCGGGCTATGCTCTGGATCAAACCGCTTACTCATCCAGCTATCTGGATGGGATTAACCCAACCAGAGGTAACTATTTGATTGGCATAGGAATAAGCTGGAACCTTTCTACCTTGCTTAAAAACCGCCCTCAGGTACGCGCGCAAGAATACATCAGTGAAGGTTTAAAAGCAGAATATAACCTGGTAGACCAGCAGCTAAAAGCCCAGCTGGCACTGGCCGAAACCAAATTAACCAATGCCATGGCCAATTACCGAGAAGCACCCGTTCAGGTTAAAGCAGCTTCGGATGCTTACCTGCAAAAAAGCACCTTATATAAAAACGGGCTGACCACACTTGTTGATCTGACCCAGGCACTTTTTATGCTTAACCGTGCCGAAACGGACCGCGATATTGCCTATACCAATGTTTGGCAGGCTTTACTGCTAAAATCTGCAGCACTTGGCAACTACGACCTATTTATCAACGAATTTTAATCTGCCCCATCCATGAATTTAATACGTTTCGCACTCCGCAAACCCATTTCTATACTGGTTTTAGTTGCCGGGCTGTTCTTTTTCGGTATTGGCGCCATCAACCAGGTTAAGGTTGATATCCTGCCGCAGATGAACCTGCCGGTAATTTACATTGCCCACCCTTTTGGCGGTTATACTCCCGATCAAATGGAAGCTTACTTTGGCAAGCAATATGTAAACATCCTGCTTTTTGCCAACGGCATTAAAAGTATCGAAACCAAAAATACACAGGGTTTAATGCTGATGAAGCTTACCTATTACGAAGGCACCAATATGGCACAGGCTGCAGCCGAACTGAGCGCGCTCTCTACACGGGCGCAGGCCATTTTCCCTCCAGGTTCACAGCCCCCTTTTGTAATCCGTTTCGATGCCTCTTCACTTCCGGTTGGGCAGCTGGTATTGAGCAGCCCCATGCGCACCAACAACGAACTGCAGGATTTGGCCAATACCTATGTACGTCCCAGTTTCTCGGCTATTCCGGGTTTGCTCTCCCCTGCCCCTTTTGGTGGTAGCCCGCGTACCATAGAAATTAATGTTAACCCTTCTTTACTGCGTTCGCACAACCTAACAGTTGATCAGGTAGTAGAAGCCATCAGGCTCAATAACCAGACTGCACCTTCAGGCAACGTGCGTATTGGCGATAAAAACTACCTCACGCCTACCAATTACACCATCAAAAAAGTTAAAGATTTCGAGAATATTCCCCTGTTTAAAGGCAGTGTACAAAATCTGCAGCTCCGCGATGTGGCTACTGTTAAAGATGGTGCCGATTTAGTTGCCGGTTATGCCTTAATTAACGGTAAGCGCTCGGTATATCTAAGTATTGCAAAATCCGGCGATGCCTCTACCTGGGATGTAGTTAAAAATTTAAAGAAAAATTTACCGAACATTCAGAATACATTACCTGAAGATGTAAAACTCTCCTATGAATTCGACCAGTCGGTTTATGTAATTAACGCCGTAAAAAGTTTGATCAGCGAGGGGGCTATTGGCGCCATTTTAACGGGCCTGATGGTTTTATTGTTCCTTGGCGATAAGCGTGCCGCGCTGATTGTAATCCTTACCATCCCCACTTCTATTATTGCGGGGGTTTTATTCCTGAAATTATTCGGGCAAACTATCAATATCATGACCCTGAGCGGATTGGCTTTAGCGATTGGTATTCTGGTAGATGAATCGACCGTTACGATAGAAAATATACACCAGCACTTTGATATGGGTAAACCTAAGGCACTGGCCATTTGGGACGCCTGTAAAGAAATTGCTTTCCCTAAATTGCTGATCCTGTTTTGTATTCTGGCTGTATTTGCACCAGCCTTTACCATGTCGGGTATCCCGGGTGCTTTATTCCTGCCACTGGCACTAGCCATAGGCTTTTCGATGATTGTTTCGTTTTTGCTCTCGCAAACGTTCGTGCCCATTATGGCCAACTGGCTGATGATTGCACACCCTAAAAAAGGTACTGAACCTTATCCGGGCATTACACAAGATGAAGCCGACTTTAAAGCAACCGGAATTACCCTGGAATCCGAAAAAGACACCCTGAACCAAAAAAGGGTGCTGGTTGAACGCGAAGATTTTAGCGGGAACGGCAAACCTGGCGTTTTTGATCGCTTCAGAAACCGCTTCATGCGTTTCATCGACCGGATTTTACCTTACCGAAAACCGGTGGTATTGGGATACCTGGTGGTAATTATTGGTTTAGCGGCACTGCTACTGGTTAATATAGGCCGCGACGTTTTACCACGCGTTAATTCCAGTCAGTTTCAGTTGCGTTTACGGGCACCCGATGGAACCCGTTTAGAGCGTACCGAAGAAAAAGCTAATGTGGTTTTGGCTGAACTAAAAAAAATGGTTGGTGCCGAACATGTAGGCATCTCCTCTGTATATGTTGGCCAGCATCCGGCACAATTCTCCGTGAATCCAATTTACCAGTATATGGCTGGTCCGCACGAAGCTGTTTTTCAGGTAAGTTTAAAAGATTACGAAGCGGATATGGACGATTTTAAGGATCGGTTCAGGACAAAAATCAAACAACTCTTACCTGATGTTAAACTATCGTTCGAACCGATAGAACTCACCGACAAAGTGTTGAGTCAGGGTTCTCCTACTCCGGTAGAAGTACGTATTTCGGGCAAAAACAAGAAACTGAATGCACAATATGCCAATAAGATTGTAGCCGAACTGAAAGAAATCCCTTACATGCGGGATGTACAGATTGCACAACCCATCAAATATCCTGCATTAAACATTGAAATAGACCGGACACGTGCGGCACAAATCGGGATTGATATGGCCGATATTTCAAGATCGCTGATCGCCTCTACTTCTTCATCTCGCTACACAGATAAAAACATCTGGCTGGATGAAAAAGCGGCTTTGCCTTACAATGTTCAGGTACAGGTGCCACTAAACCAGATGGCCAGCAAAGATGATATTGGTGAAATACCTTTATTAAAAAATTCGGCCAGACCGGTACTGAGCGATGTGGCCAAAATTACACCGGATACTACAGCCGGCGAAAACGACAATATTGGCGCCATGCCTTTCCTTTCGGTTACGGCAAACCTTTACCATACCGATTTGGGAACCGCCTCTAAAGATGTAGAAAAAGCCATTGGGGCTGTAGGCGAATTACCCCGGGGTTTAAACATTTCAGCCTTTGGTATGAGTAAAGTACTTACTGATACGCTGGATAGTCTGCAATCCGGACTCCTTGTGGCCATTGTTGTGATATTTTTGATGCTGGCGGCCAATTTCCAGTCGTTTAAAGTACCTTTGGTGATTTTAGCGACCGTACCTGCAGTTATTTTGGGTGCTTTATTGCTCTTAACCCTTACCGGATCTACCCTAAATCTGCAGTCGTATATGGGAATTATCATGTCGGTTGGAGTATCTATTGCCAATGCAGTATTACTCATTACCAATGCCGAGCAGTTGAGGAAGCACAACGGAAATGCACTGGAATCGGCAAGGGAAGCGGCGGCTTTACGTTTGCGCCCCATCATCATGACGAGTATTGCCATGATTGCGGGTATGTTGCCGATGGCCATTGGCCATGGCGAAGGTGGCGGGGCAGTTTCGCCATTGGGCAGGGCTGTAATAGGCGGCTTACTGGCCTCAACATTCGCTGTACTGCTAATTTTACCACTGGTTTTTGCCTGGGTACAGGGCAAACAAACCACCGATTCGATATCACTCGATCCGGAAGATAAAGACAGCATCCATTACATTAAAGGTTTAGAAGAAAACGAATAAAATCATCATATGAATACGAAGATATTTTCAACAGGGTTATTAACTGCAAGCTTTCTAGTACTGACGACAATTTATGGTTGCGGCCATGCTGAATCGAAGGGAGAACCCAAAAAAGAACAAACACCGGCCATTGCTACCTTCGATCTTAAAAAAGAAAAACTATCGACCAAATTAAGCTTACCGGGCGAATTAATTGCCTTGCAACAGGTAGACTTATATGCCAAAGTAAGCAGTTTTGTACGTACATTAAGAGTCGATATCGGCTCGGAAGTAAGTAAAGGTCAGCTATTAATGACCCTCGAAGCACCAGAATTGAATTCACAACTTTCTGCCAGTCAATCGCGCATCAAGGCACAAGAGGCCATTTATACGGCCAGCAAAGCCAATTATAACCGTTTGTATGAAACCAGTAAAACACCGGGAACCATCTCTACCAACGACCTCGATCAGGCCATGGCGAAAAAGAATGCCGACCTGGCCCAGCTCGAGGCAGCAAAAGCTGCTTATAAAGAAATAGGCTCCGTTCAGGATTACCTTACCATCCGTGCACCATTCAGTGGCATCATCTCTGCCCGTAATGTAAATTTAGGCGCTTATGTAGGTCCATCGGGTAAAGGTTCTGATTTACCTTTATTTACTTTACAGGATCAGAAAAACCTGCGTTTGGCCGTTTCTATCCCAGAAATATATACCGGCTATCTCAAAGCAGGCGACGAAATCAGCTTTACCGTTAAATCGTTACCCAGCCAAACTTTTAAGGCAAAAGTTAAGCGTTTATCTGGTGCTTTAGATTTACGTTTACGTGCCGAACGCATTGAGATGGATGTACCTAATGCCAGTAAAATCTTGTTGCCTGGTATGGTTGCCGAAGTAAATATTCCGATACCCGCCAATGCGAGTACCTTTATCATCAGTAAAAAGGCCCTGTTAGATACCAGCGAAGGATTATTTGTATTAAAAGTACAAGACAATAAAGCCGTTAAGGTTGAAGTAAAAAAAGGCAGGGAAGCAGACGACCGTGTAGAAATATTTGGCGATTTGGCAGAAGGTGACAGATTAGTTGCAGAACCTACTGAAGAAATGCACGAAGGAATGCCGATTAAACCTTAAATTTACAGGATAAGTATTACAATATGTTAACCAAAAACCAGGAGCTTTCTACCCTCCAGAAAAACGAAACCCTGGAGGATTTTTACAATAAATTAAAGATCAACAGACCTGAAATTCCCACGCCAAGCCTGGGAATGATTAATGATATCGGGCACTTTAATGTTTTTAACAGGGCTACAGTTTGTACCAATGTACCTTCTGTTTTTAGCAGACGGGACTTTTATAAAATTTCATTGATTATCGGCAACGGGATTTTGCATTATCCTGACGCCCAGATCGAGATAAAAGGTCGCGCATTGTTGTTTACCAATCCGAATATTCCATACTCGTGGGAAAGCACTTCGCCGAAGCCCGCTGGTTACTTTTGTCTGTTTACCGAAAACTTTATCCATAACCGCAACGAAACCCTGCGCGATTCGTTACTCTGGCGCATTAACGATTGTCCGGTTATCCACATCAGCGAAGAACAGGAAGTAATTTTGGCCGATATCTTCTCGAAAATGATGAAAGAGATGGATGGCGATTACATTCACAAATATGATTTGCTCAGAAACTATGTGCAACTTATTGTTCATGAGGCTTTAAAAGTTAAACCTCAGGGCGAATTATTGAAGCAAAACAATGCCTCGGTACGCTTAACCGCACTATTTATTGAACTACTGGAAAGACAGTTTCCCATCGGATCAACCGAGCAAATACTCGAATTGAAAACAGCGCACGATTTTGCCTGCAGGCTACTGGTGCATGTAAACCATTTAAACCACGCTGTAAAAGAAGTTACAGGCAAAACCACTTCCGAGCATATTTCGAGAAGGGTAACCACAGAAGCAGTAGCCTTGTTGAAACACACAGAATGGAATATTGCGCAAATTGCTTATTGTCTTGGTTTTGAATATCCAGCCAATTTCAATATCTTTTTTAAACGCCAGATGCAGTGTACGCCTAAACGTTTCAGGGCCAATTAGAACTTGACCTGTACCCCTATATTACCTTGTCTACCCGTAGAGTTCCGAAGGCTACCAGTAGTGCGCAAATTGGTTAGTTTTAAAACTAAATGTTAATTTGCAAACTCAAACTATATCTCATGAAATATTTAATTACGCTTTCACTCTTCATTTTTAGCCATGCTATTCTGCTTGCGCAGGACACAACAACAGTAAAAACAATTTCATCCATATCATCTGTCAAGCTCGACACCAATAGAGTTGTATATGATGAATCGGGAAATGCACTACGTTATTATCAGTATAATAAGTTAATTTATTCTGGAGCCTATTCTATAAATTACAATGGAAATCCTGCCTTGCCCACAACAAAAGCCTTTTTAAAAAAAATATCTCCTGAACGGCAAGTCGCGCGGGATGAAATGATCAAAAAAATATTCAAGATTAACAACACCATTATTGCCGAAGGAAAAACATTAGACCTGGCACCAATAACCGCATTTTACGATAAGAAAAAACTCGAAAACAAGCCTGTTGTTTTAATATTCTGGTATGCAGGCTGTCCTCCTTGTATAGATGATTTTGGCGCGATCACCGCGTTCCTTCAACAGACCGATCATTCACAGAATTTGTCAGTTATCGCCGTTACTCCAGACGTTAAAAGTGTAGCTGAAACAAAATTAAAGGAAAAACCTCTTGCATATGCAACATTAATTAGTTCAGCTCGCTCCATTGCCGATGCTTACCAGATTAAAACTTTTCCGGCTTATATTGTAACCGATAAAAACCATGTCATAAAATATGCGATGGGCGGTAGTTCGCCGATAACCATTCCCGAATTAAAAAATGCGATAAAAAACGTTCTTCAACAATGATAAGTATATTTCCTGCTCAATATTCCACATTATCTGCCCTTGCCTTAAAAGATTATTTAATTGAGGCCTATCAGCTGGATAAGGCTACAACCTGCCGCCTGCTGATCAGAAACGTAAGCGACACCTATATCCTGGAAAATGAAAACCAGAAATACATCTTTAAAATTTACCGCGATGCACACCGGAAAAGAAATGAAATTGAAGCGGAAGTTGAACTCCTTAATATCCTAAAAGCCAGTGGCAACCAGGTTTCTTATCCTTTAACAGATCGTGAAGGCAAACAAATCCAGCAGTTTAATGCGATTGAAGGCCTCAGAAATGGCATTTTATTTTCTTTTGCTGCAGGAATGGTCATCCATGAACTCGAAAACGACCAACTGGTGCAATTGGGTAAAGATATGGCCAAGCTGCACCAAACCACTTCGGTAATCAAGCTTAAAAACCCACGACCAGTATTTAATTTCGAAACTACTTTATTTGAACCTCTCAGGGTTTTGGCCCCTCATTTTGAAACCATGCCCGAAGAATATGAATACCTGAACAATGTGGCCGGTAAAGTGGTTAAAAAGTTTGAAACGTTCCACACGGATAACTTCAGCACCGGTTACTGCCATTACGATTTCTTCCCAAAAAACTTCCATTTTGATGAAAAGGGCAATATCACATTCTTTGATTTCGATTTTGCAGGCGAAGGTTTTCTCATTAACGATCTCATGTCGTTTCTGAACCATTATTTTTTTCACCAGGTTAATAATTTAACCACTAAAGAACAGGCTGAAAAAGACTTTAATGTCTTTTTAAAAGCTTATCAAAAGGTAAAACCCTTAAGCAGCGACGAGCTTGCTGCCATCCCTTATCTGGGCATTTGTTTCCATATTTTCTTTTTGAAATTCTTTTACGATAATTACGACGATTGGTCGAATATCTTTTTAACACCAAGATATGTGAAACAACGGGTGGGGTTAATCAAAAAATGGGCAGACTTGTATTGTAACTTTTAGGCAAGGCTGACCAAAATCCCGTAAGGCTTGTTTATCTTGTATAGTCATTCAAAATCAATACAATGGATCAGAAAATAATCAACCTGTACGACGCGTACACCCACAGCCAGATCAATAGAAAAGATTTCATGAAAAAGCTGGCTATCCTTGCCGGCAGTACCGCTTTAGCAGCAACTATTTTACCCTTGCTCGAAAACAATTATGTGGCCGCTGCTGATTTTACCAGCGATGATATTGAGGTCGAAAATATAACTTACCTGGGCGTTGATGGTGAAATGAAAGCTGTTTTGGCTAAACCCAAAGGTAAAAAGAAGCTGGGTTCGGTATTGGTTATCCACGAAAACCGGGGCTTAAACCCGCACATTATTGATGTAACCAAAAGAGTGGCCGCCGAAGGTTTCCTTGCTTTGGGAGTAGATGCACTTTCGCCCTTTGGCGGAACGCCGGCCGATGAAGATAAAGGACGTGAACTGATTGGAAAACTGGATGCGGAGAAAAACCTCCAAAATTATTTAAAGGGACTGGAATATTTACGCCGGCACAAAGATGGTAATGGCAAGGTAGGCTGCATGGGCTTTTGCTGGGGAGGTGGTATGGCCAACAAACTGGCTGTTAACGACCCGAAACTACTGGCTGCAGTGGCTTATTATGGTGCCCAACCCAATTCGGCCGATGTTCCAAAAATTAAAGCAAGCATAATGCTACATTATGGTGGTTTGGATGAACGCATTAATGCAGGTATACCAGCATACGAACAGGCGTTAAAGGATAATAAAACTGATTATAAAGTTTACATCTATGATGGGGTAAACCACGCGTTTAATAATAATACCTCGCCTACGCGGTATAATGAGGCTGCCGCCAGGCTGGCCTGGCAACGCACGATGGAACTGTTTAAACAGAAGCTGCGATAGTTGATTACGATCGTCATTTCGGGCGGACCCGATAAGCTATTGGGTGTAGCAGAGTCGAGAACCACGAAGTGCTCAGCGCAGCTAATACCTACAAAAATTTCTCTGATCCAGCCGAAATGACGCCCTTCTTCAGGGCGCAAATGACAACTTTTATCATTTATAATTAAAGCACCAGCTGATAAACCGATCCTTTTTCTCCGGCTAAAATTACCTGTTTGCCTTTTTTAGCTTTTTGCACCGCATTAAAACTCTTATCCGAAATGTGTTTCCAGTTTTGGCCACCATCGGTAGAAATATCCGTTCCGGAAGTTCCGGTGGCAACTAATGTTTTGGCATTGATGTAGGTTACCGCAGATCGAAAACCCAATACCGGTGTTGCAGGCTTTTGCCAGGTTTTTCCACCATCATTGGTCAGCAGTATGTTATTTGAATTTTCTTTATCTTTTAAATAATTACCGCCGACTACCACACCTGTTTTTTCGTTAAAAAAATCTATCGAAAAGGGTCCGGTACTATTTTCGCCTTGTAAAATCGGGCATTTGAAGACCTGCCAGTTTTGTCCATAGTCAGGCGAAAAGTAAATATTGGAAACCGTTCCACCTGTAGCTACCCAGGTTTTACCACCCGGCAAGGTTTTAATGGTTGTACCACTGGCCGCAAAACCGGCCTCGCCCTTTGCCAAAGGAAGTTTTAAATTCGCTGAAACATCCTGCCAGCTTTTTCCTGCATCAGTTGTTTTGAGCAAAGACATTTTATCGTTAATGGGGTCACCGAAAATGATGCCGTTATGCTTATCCCAAAAACCCAAACCATCTAAAAATATGGCCGAATCTACATTCTTATAATTTTCGGTCCAGGTTTCACCCCCATCAACAGTTTTTAAAATATATGCCGGCGATGCGATACCCACAATAACTGCCTGCCGGTCATCAAAAGCTTCAATATCCCTGAAATCGATCTTTTCGTAACCTTTGGGTTTTAACCATTTCCAGGTTGCACCGCCATCGGTCGTTTTACCTACCGCACCATTGCTTCCGCTTACCCAGATTACCTGATCGGAAACCACACTTAAGCCTCTCAAACTCGTTTTGGCACTTTCATTCAAAGGTTTAACCGAATACGACTGTGCAGCGCAAAAAAAAGGTGCCATTAACAGGCACCATAAAATTTTCTTCATGTATAAATTATTTAACCCTTCTAAATGTTTCCGACCGGCCCAAAAGCGAAATGCCAACATAGCCTCTAACATTTAACACATCAGTACTTTTTAAGCTTAAGTTACAGCTGTATGTTTTTCCACTTTTCGGATCGTAGATGGTACCATCTGTCCATTTGCCATCGTCGTAAACAAAATCTTTTAAAATTTCGAGGTTTAATAAGGCGCGTTTCTGCAGGTTTTCGTCTGGGTTTTTAGCATCTAATTTCGGTTTTCCGTTTAAATTAGGCTCTTTCATCCAGGCTAGTTTGCCATAGTATTTATCTCCTTTTTTATAAATCTCTATCTGTCCCTCTCCTGATGGATTAAGCCATTTGCCCACAATTGCATCTTTGTTTTGCGCAAAAGCAGCAAATGAAACTGCCAAAAACAGCAGCATTAAAAATGGTAACTTTCTCATGTTTTATTTCTAGTTAGTGTGTTAAAGATAATCATTTGACCTTATAGGAAACACTAAATAAAGCTAAAAAGTATAAGAAAGTTTTACAACCCCTGAAATTTACTTAGCAACAATTGGCAAATATTTTTGGCGGTAAGCATAAAACAAGAAAATATTAAAGAGCAGCATTACGCCAACCATAGGTAAATCTTTTGGCCCTAAAAATGCGTGATACAGAAAAATATTCAGCGTAACCGGAAAAATAATGATAGCGGCTAAAGGTGCTGTTCTTCCGATAAGCAGCAGTAAACCTCCAATCAGTTCGGTAATTTTAAGTAGCGGAAACAGATATACCGATGCCATCAGGCCACTCATAAAGGTAGTTTGTGCCGGAGTCATTTCTGGTGCCTTAGGCATCATATGAAGGAAATAACTTACCGAGGCAAATAAATACATGGCGGCTAAAAGCACGCGTACAACAATAACTGCAATTTTCATGGTGATTTAATTTTTGGTTTCTTATTTAAATAATAACTGATTTGGTACTTAATGGCTGATAGTTGAAAGTTATAATGCTCCCACTGTCAGCCATCAATTTCATTAATTGATTTATTGGTTGATAGTTAATGGCTATCAACCATCGACCACTTTAATACATTTACCTTTAAAGATTATTTCTGACCATAATCATGGTTAACCATCCACTGGATTCCGAACTTATCGGTTGCCATGCCGAAAAGTGCACCCCAGAACGTTTTTTGTAGTTCCATAGTCACTGTACCTCCAGCCGAAAGGCCATTAAAAAGCTGATGTGCTTCTTCTTCTGTAGCCGCATCAACAGAAATAGAAATGCCGGTACCAAAAGTAGATGCAGGCATTGGATCTGTAACATCAGTCCCCATCAGCACATTTCCACCCACAGGTAAGGCAATGTGCATTATTTTTTCCTGATCGCCTACAGCCATCCCCTCGCATCCGGGCGAGTCTTTAAAGCGTTGCACCACTGCAAACTCCCCACCGAAAACAGATTTGTAAAAGTTAAATGCTTCTTCGGTGTTTCCATTAAAATTTAAATACGTGTTAATTGATGCCATTGTTTTGTTGTTAGTTCCCTTCCGGGAAGATTAATTATGATTTGGTTTATTTATTAAGGCGATCCAGTTGTGAACAAATTTTTCAAGTGCCGGCCTTTTTGCTTCTATGTCGTCTATACTATAAAATCTGGCTTCGCGCCGGTCTTTCCAATTGCCAAGCAAGAGCAAAGTATCTTCGATTATATTTCCATCGTAAAAAATAAAAATGATTTGCACATACCCTTTTGCCCTTAAATTAAAAGCTGCAAAGTCTTTAAGATAATAAAAGCTTGGGGAATTCCACTTTACCCTTTCCATTATCAATGGATTGGCACCGGTAATAATAGATCTCAGTTTTTCTACTTCATGCTTATGGGGATGGCTTAGCTTCAGCATGAATTCATCTACTTCGGTTGTGCCAGAAACGATGTTCTTTTTTATTGCCATAACCTTTTTATTGTTCAGTCTGAAGTTTTGTTAGTGTAATATCCATCCAGGGCATCCAGCATTTACCATCAAAGCGTTCCCACTGCCCTTCAATAGTATTGGTTTTAAAATTACCCTTAAACCTTTCTTTATCTCCAAATATAAGAATGATGTCGTCAATTATTTTTAGTGTGGCAATCGAAATAATCCCGTCATTACCAAACGATTGAGACCTGAAAACATCATCCATATCATCGTAATGCGTAATTTCTAACGATTTGATTTCCTTTCCATTAAACTTCACATCTACCTTATGTGTTAAAAAGAAACCGCCATCCACCCATTCGTAATAATCCGTACCGCTAATTACCTCTCCGCTTTTTGTCTGTCCCTCGGTTTGCCATTTACCAATATATGGATTTAATAGATCAAGCTTTTTATTTCTCATAAATTTAGTTAAAATCGGCAGTATTTAATTTACTATAAATATTTTTTAACTGTTGCGTGTGCCGCTGGGTATGGTAAACAATAAAGTAAACAGCTTCTAAACGCGTTAAAAAGCCATAAACCGGCAACTCAAAAGATGTACAGGTCTTGGTGAGATCGAGTTTAGTTATCACATCACTAATATTGCTGCGTATCTCTTTTAATTTCGCCAGCAAATCGCTCCTGTTATACTCTTTATTTTTGGGAGAAATAAAGGCTGGTGAATCAAATTTGACATTGAAATTCAAAAAATCTTTTTTTATGCTTTCAATCATGATATCAGCAGGTTTACTGGTCTCCGTAGTTGGCCCGTTAATTACCTCAACAAAGCCACCATTGGCCATAATCAGGTGTTCGGCAAGCTGCCCGGCCGTCCAGCTGCCCGGAAAAGGTACCTCATTAACTTGCTTTTCATTAAAGGCTGAAAGCAGATTTTCCAATGCCGACAAAGTACCTTCGGCTTCTTTAACTACCTTTTCCATAGTTTACATGTAATTCATTCCGGGATAATTTAACAGCCTGCGCCATAATGCGATTTGCCCGATGCAATTGGCTTCGCGGTAGGTATTAAAACTGATCATTTCATAAAGCGTCATTTCCATACCCGGCATTTCCAGTTTTTCATCGAGTTTTTCATCCGTAGCCTGAGTAAGCGCATCCTGCAATAAAGGAGAAATTCTGGCCCAGTCTACCTTAAAATCAGCTAAAGAAGGATAAACAGCATCATCTATAATCCCTTTATGATCGGCAAAAAGCTCACCTGTAACCGATTTAAGATCTATACCGAACGATTTAGCCAGAAAATACCGGCCGTCTACTACACTACCGGTTATCCAGGCTATGTGATTGGCTCTGGTATCTAATCTTTTTTGGGCATCCTTTTCATCAATCCCCTCTAAAGCCCTTAATAAAAAATCGGTTTGCATTTCGTACAGCACCATGATACCGTACATCCTGTTACTTATTGGTTTTGTTTTCATGTTATTGTTATTAGGTTGATTATGAATATAAAGTTAAGGCTTTATTTATCCGCCTACCCTTGCCGTAAAAGTCAATATTGAGGGGCATTTCAGACATTTTTTTTATATCTTGTACCCAGAACCTAAATTTTACCAAATGATACAAGTTGGTGTATTAATGCCCAAAAACTTCAGATTATTGAGTATTGCTGCCATTTTGGATGTTTTTGATACCGTAAATGGCTTTTATAGAAAAGATAATCTTGAAACACCTTTTGCCATTAGTTTAATTACACTAGATGACAAAAATTACAATTTTAGCGAGCATCCGTCTATTTCTATCGAAGATGCACCGATACTCGATCTGATTTTGATTCCATCTTTTTCCACCAACGATATGGCAACCAGCCTGGCAGAAAATAAACATTATCTGCCCTGGTTAAACGAGCAACACCTGGGAGGGGCGGAAATTGCCACCTTTTGTACCGGCGCATTTTTGCTTGCAGCATCAGGGCTGCTCAATGGCAAGGCGGCTACCACACATATTGATGCCTGTGCCGCATTCTCCGCCACATTTCCTCTGGTGCATTTAAAAGCAGATAAAACGGTAACCCAGGATGGCAAACTGTTTACCAGTGGCGGGGCAACATCCACTTTTCATTTGTTGCTGCACCTTTTGCAAATACACTGCGGGAAAGAAATGGCCATTAAAGTGGCCAAGATCTTCGCTATCGATATGGACCGCGTAAATCAATTGTACTTCAGCACATTTCAGCCTATACGTCACCATAACGACGATATTGTAGCGTCTGCACAGGAAAAAATAGAAAACAATTACCAGGATGTGGCTACTATTGAAGAGATGATTAAAGATATTCCATCGAGCAGGAGAAATATTGTACGTCGTTTTAAACAGGTAATTGGCATTACCCCAATCGAATATCTGCAGCAAACACGCATTGAAGCAGCAAAAAAATTGCTCGAGCAAACGGCGCAACAAATGACCGAGGTAATTTATAATTCTGGCTATAACGACCCTAAAGCTTTTAGAAAAGTATTTAGAAAATCGGTTGGCATGACGCCTACTCAATACCGGGATAAGTTTCAGGCCCGATAACGATCAGAAATCCGGTTTTGAAGTTATTGCTTAGAAAAAGCCTGCTGGTACTTTAAGGGTGATTTTCCGGTTATTTCTCTGAAATATTTATGAAAGCTCGTAAAGTTATAAAAACCACAATCGTAGCAGATCTCCTTCACGGTTAAATCGTTTTCGATCAGTAATTTACAAGCCTGACCCACCCTGATTTCGTTAAGAAACTGGGTATAGGTTTTTCTACTTTTGGTTTTAAAAAATTTGCAGAAAGAATTCGGGCTAATCTTGGCAACAGCAGCAATTTCCTTTAATTCGATTTTCTTTTTGTAATTGCTGATGGTATAATTATAAATAGATTGGATCCGGTCTTTTTCATTCTCCAAAAAATTAGGTTTAAAACCCAGCGAAACCAATATGTTCTTTTCACTGCAATTGGCAATTACTGTTAATACCTCCAGTAACCTGATAATCTTCATGGTACCTGTAGCCTCTATTATTTGAGGCATTAAAGCCGCAATTTTATCCTTGGCAACCCCTTCCAGTTTAATGCCCTGCTTTGCCTGGGTAAAAATCCGCTTTATTTCCTGATTCTCTGGTAGGTTGAGAAAATCTTTTCCTAAAAATTCTTCTTTAAAATGTACAGCGTAAACATCAACCGGCTCACCGTCGGTAGTTTCAAAAAACTCCTGATCAAAGCGCCAGTAATGCGGTAAATTACTGCCGAGCAAAACAACATCGCCATCATTGAAATTTTTAATGCTGTCGCCAATAAATTGTGTCCCCCGCCCTTTTTTGATATAAATTAACTCTAAGGCAGAATGATAATGCCACAGGTTGTTTACGTCTGGCATAATATCCCTTCGGGCACTAAAAGAATCTACTGAATTAGTAGATACATTAAGTAAATGCGGTTTCATAGAATCTTAAAAAATCAATCTAATATGCAGTAATATTTCGCAATGTATAAATTTTAGCCAATATCATTTAATAATTGGATGATAAAGTTAAATTTTTATTAGCGCTTAAGGACTTAATTTGTAAAGTTTCAACTCAACAAACATACCTATGAAGGTGGGATTATTTATTCCTTGCTATATCAACCAGCTGTACCCTAAAGTAGCCACTGCTACCCTGGAACTGCTGGAAAAACCTGGCTTAGATGTTCATTTTCCCATCAAACAAACTTGTTGTGGCCAGCGACCGGCCAATTTGGATTACAGCCATTTAACTTACATTACTGCTGCCGATATGTTGTGACTGATACAGGAAGGCATTTAGCGTACACCGAGCGAGAAGTTTAACTATCTTTATTTTAGATCAAACCAGATAACCCTTATAAAAACCAAATATGAGCCACAGTACATCAACGAATTTCACTACATCCGATACGCCAAAGAGCGGTAAAGGATACCTTTTCCCTTTAATTTTAGTTACCAGCCTGTTCTTTTTCTGGGGCTTTGTTCATAACCTCGATCCGGTATTGATTCCGCATCTGCGTAAAGCTTTTCAACTCAGTGTTTTCGAATCTACGCTGGTCGATTCTTCGGTTTTTATTGCTTATTTCTTGTTGGCACTACCCGCAGGTTACATTATGCGCAAATACGGCTATAAAAGTGGTATCATTTTAGGACTGATATTATTCGCAATTGGTTGCTTATTGTTTATTCCGGCCGCAAATACAGCTAAATATGTCTTTTTCCTCGGGGCACTTTTTATTATTGCCTGCGGATTAACCTTTTTAGAAACTGCCGCAAACCCTTACGTAACGGTATTGGGTCCGCCGGAAACAGCTACGCAGCGTCTAAATTTCTCGCAATCCTTTAACGGTCTGGCCGCATTTTTAGCTCCGATTGTGGGAGGTAAGCTGATTTTTACCGAATCGACCTATACCGATGAGCAGCTGGCCAAAATGCTACCTGCAGCCAAACAAGCCTATGTACTTCAGGAAGCATCGACGGTGAAAGCACCCTATTTAATTTTAGGTATCCTGATTATAGTGGTGGCTATTCTCTTTATTTTCACCAAACTACCCGATATTAAAGAAGAAGAACATGCTAACGAAAAAAGTACTTTTGGCCATGTATTGGGTCACAGCCATCTGCGCTGGGCAGTTATTGGTCAGTTTTTTTATGTAGGCGCCCAGGTTTGTGTGCTGAGTTTATTCATCAGCTTCATTACCTCATCAGCCGGAATTACTCAGGAACAGGCTGCATGGTATTCTGGTGCTGCCGGCCTTGCTTTCATGCTTGGTAGGTTTGCCGGTACCTTTTTCATGAAATTTGTGGCTCCTCATAAATTGTTAATGCTTTACGCATTAATCAGTGCAGTACTAACGTTAGTAGCTATTTTTGCTACAGGCATGATTACTGTTTACGCCTTAATTGGAGTGGCTTTCTTCATGTCGATTATGTTCCCAACTATATTCTCACTGGGTATTGCCGGCTTAGGTAAAGATACTAAACTGGGCTCTTCACTTATTGTAATGTCGATTGTTGGTGGGGCATTTCTCCCTCCGGTACTGGGATTAATTTCTGATGCAACACACAATATCCAATACGGGTACCTGGTACCTTTTGTATGCTTTTTAGTGGTATTCTATTTCGGCTGGAAAGGATGGAAACCCAATCATGTTGAAAAAGAAGTGACTTTAGCAGCTTAGTCAGATAAAAAATTATAAATACAATTTATAGATGAAAAAATTAGTCATCAAAATTAACCATGCCGATAACGTTTTAGTTGCCTTACAGGATTTACCACAGGGTACTACAATAGAACATGAAGGAAATACCTATGTTACGCAGGAAGAAATTCCGGCAAAACATAAGTTTTTTATGCAGGATATGCATGCAGGTGATGAGGTTATGATGTATGGTGTTTTGGTTGGCAAAGTGCAGTTCGACGTTAAAGCCGGTGCACGAATGAATGTAGACAATACCAAACATGCTGCCGAACCTTTTGCTTATCGCGATGTGGATTATAAATGGGAAGCACCAGATGTGCAAAAATATGCAGACCGTAAGTTTTATGGTTATCACCGCAAAAACGGTACAGTGGGTACCGCAAACTACTGGCTCTTTATCCCAACAGTATTTTGCGAAAACCGCAATTTAGATATCATCCGTGAATCGCTGTACAGTGGACTGGGTTATGCTGTGGGCGACAAATACAAATCGTATACCCATAAGCTCGTTCAGGCTTTTGAAAATGGCGAGAACATCCACAACATCAGTTTCGAACCAAAAACCGACCGCACTACCCGTACTTTTAAAAATGTTGATGGCATTAAATTCCTGACTCACAATGGTGGTTGTGGTGGTACCAGACAGGATTCTGATACTTTAAGCAAATTATTAGCCGCTTATGCCAACCATCCTAACGTGGCGGGTATTACCGTTTTAAGTTTGGGCTGTCAGCATTTACAGGTAGCAGATTTTAAACGCGATTTGCTTGCGCTCGATCGGGAGTTTGATAAACCATTGCTGATTTTTGAACAACAGAAAACGCAAAGTGAAGAGCAGCTGATTCAGGATGCCATCAGAAATACTTTTGAAGGATTGATGTTCATTAACCAGCATGAGCGCGAAGCTGCACCTTTAAGCAAATTGTGTGTAGGCGTAAAATGTGGCGGCAGCGATGGTTTCAGTGGTATTTCAGCCAACCCGGCAGTGGGTTATTGTGCCGATTTACTGGTAGCACTTGGTGCCAAAGTATTATTGGCCGAGTTCCCGGAACTCTGTGGGGTAGAGCAGGAAATGATCGACAGATCGGTAGACCGTGCAACTGCAGAGAAATTTATTCGCCTGATGACAGAATACGATGAGCTGGCACATAAAGTAGGCTCGGGTTTTTACATGAACCCTTCCCCGGGCAATATTAAAGATGGCTTGATTACGGATGCCATTAAATCGGCCGGCGCGGCACGTAAAGCAGGTGCTTCACCAGTGGTAGATGTACTTGATTATACCGAACCGGCAACCAAACCTGGTTTAAGTTTGGTATGTACCCCTGGTAACGATGTAGAAGCCACCACGGGTAAGGCTGCTGCCGGTGCTACCCTTATTTTGTTTACAACCGGATTGGGTACGCCTACGGGTAATCCGGTTTGTCCAACCATTAAAGTGGCTACCAATGCAGTTTTGGCTAATCGCATGAGCGATATTATAGATATTGATACCGGACCCGTTATAAGTGGCGAAAAAACCATTAACGAAATGGGTGAAGATATTTTAGAATACTGCATTAAAGTAGCCAGTGGTCAGGAAATACCTAAGGCGGTACAGCTCAACCAGGATGATTTTATTCCATGGAAAAGAGGAGTTAGTCTGTAAGTGAGGAAAATGTGAAATGTAAGATGGGGATGTAAAATGGATAATGTAGGAGCACAAACCAAAGGCGTTTCAATCAGATAGCCATGGGAGTGGTTCGTGCGCTGTGAAAAACTTTTTCCCCTCTGTGGTAAAAAAACAAAAATATTGACCAAATATGAATTTAAATTTAGACGGAAAAATAATTCTGGTAAGTGGTGGTGCAAAAGGTATTGGCGCAGCAATTGTTAAAGCCCTGGCAATCGAAAATGCCTTTCCAATCATTATTGGCCGTAACGAAGCCGATAACCAGAACATATTACAGGAAATTAAAGGCCTTGGGCTAAACGGCGATTATTTTACGGCCGAGCTAACCTCGCCCGAGAGTTGCAAAAACATTATAGCTGCCATACTAGCCAAATATAACCGTATAGATGGCTTGGTTAACAATGCCGGCGTTAATGATGGCGTAGGCCTTGAAAGCGGCACCTACGAAGGCTTTATGGAATCGTTACACAAAAACGTGGTACATTATTATTTATTGGCCCAGCATGTTTTGCCAGAGCTTAAAAAGCATAAAGGATCTATTTTAAACATTGGCAGCAAAACAGCTGAAACTGGCCAGGGTGGTACCTCGGGGTATGCGGCAGCTAATGGTGCACGCAATGCCTTAACTCGCGAGTGGGCAGTGGAGTTATTGCCTTATGGTATCCGTGTTAATGCCATTATTGTAGCCGAGGCCTGGACCCCACTTTATCAAAAATGGATCAGCTCATTCGATCAGCCTGAAGAGAAACTGAAAAGCATTACTGATAAAATTCCTTTCGGGAACCGGATGACCACAGTAGAAGAAATTGCCAATACAGCCGTGTTCCTGCTGTCAGATAAATCGAGTCATACCACTGGCCAGCTGATTCATGTTGATGGTGGCTATGTACATCTAGACCGGGCATTGTTGTAACAGGCAAATTTGCGCTCCAATCAAAATAAGAAGGATTACCCTAACAGGTAATCTTTTTTTAAACTTCATTTTGACTGCAGCGCAGCGGTATGCCTGCCGGCAGTGTACTTTGATGATTGCTTTAACGGCAGAAAAGCCTTCCCGCAATGACGATCAGGGAAGACTACATCTGGGAGATAAAAATAAAGCGCCACCTTTCGGCGGCACTTTATCCATAAATAGCGACCAAAAATTAATTAGCTCAGCTTTCTGTTTCAACTATATATTTGTTTTCGAGCGTACCATCACTATACAGCTTTAAAATTGCATAACCTGGCGGTGTTTCCTGATAATAATAAGGCTGGGCAGAACGTTTATCACCTTTACCCCACCAAAAACCACTCATCGCGCCATTGCAATAATATTCTACGCCATTGTACCAGGCCCTATCCAGCAGGTGCTGGTGACCACTTATACAAACCTTCACTTTATCTTTATGCTTATAAAAAAGCTGTTTTAATTCTTTATGATCCCCGTGCTGACCACCCTCCCAGGTACCGGTTACAGTAAGTACAGGATAATGAGACATGAGCAGTACCGGCGTATTTGCGGGCAGTTTTTCCAATTCAGCCTCCAGCCACTTGTATTGCTCCGGATCTAATGCGGTATTTTTATTATTTCCATCTAAAATGATAAAATGCCAGCCATTTTTACTGAAACTATAATAACGGTTAGGTATTTTAAGCCTTTTTACGACATAATCTTTACCATACATTTCATCATCTTTTGAGGGAGCTGCCCACCAGATATCGTGATTGCCGATACAACTGTGCAGTTCGTAGCCTTTAATCTGTTTAATGCATTTGTCCCAGATCTCCCATTGCTCTACCACACTCTCCCGCTTGATATCGTTATAATCAGCTGCATGGATGCTGTCGCCGCCATTGAGAAAAAAATCAACTTTCAAATCCTTTATTTTTTGCAGGCACTTCTCAAACCTTGCGGGCGCATTATCGCCCTGGCGGATGTGTACATCGGTAATATGGGCAACCGTTAAAACCAACTTCTTTTTTTTATCTTTTTCTGCAGGTGCCGTTGAGGTAACCGCATTTAAATCGCCAAGGGCTAATGCAGCAGTAGCCAAGGGGAGTGCTTTTAATAAACTTCTTCTTTTCATGTTCATTTGTATTAAAGAGATCGTCATTTCGACCCTTAGCAGTGAAATCGCTTCAGGTAGATTGCGCTGCGCTGAGCACTTTGTGGTTCCCCACCTGGCTACACCCGATAGCTATCGGGTCCGCTCGAAATGACGATCCCAATCGGGTTGTTACCAGCCAGTTGGTTGCTTAAGTTGCGGGTTTAGCAAAATCTGCTGCATCGGTATCGGGAAGTAATAGTACTTCGGTTCGATGAAAGATCTTGGACTGGTTTGGTTCTCAGGAAACATAATGAAGCCCGATGTACCATTGCTCAGGTAGAAACTGTTATCACTTAAATAATATTTTACGAGTTTCGCCTTAACGTCAGCGGGTAATCCATCCAGGGGGGCCTCCTGACCGGCAGCCTGTAAAATGGCAACATCTTCTACCCCATCGCCAGTAACATCATAGGCACCTAATTTAGCCACGTACATGCCCTGGGTAGGTTTTTCCAACAATTTACCAGCTTTCCAGCGAAGCAGATCGGCAAACCTGAATCCTTCGCAAGCCAGTTCCACATTCCGCTCACGGCGGATTTCTAGAAGTACGCCTTTATTGATCCCGTTAACGGCAGGATACATCGTTGCCAAAACATTATCAGGACTCGCATTCGCGGTAACCATGTTTAATGCCACCACACCTGCACGGTTGCGCAGCACGTTAATGGTCAGGTCTAAATCGGTTTGACTTAAGGTACCCAGTTCAGCTTTTGCTTCGGCATTAATCAACAATACTTCGGCATAACGCAATATCGGCAAATCGGTAAATTCGGTATACACCTTGCTCACAGGATCAATGGCGTAAAACTTAATTTGAGGATAACCGCCAAAAGTTGGCCTGGTTTTATTAGGTACACCGCCCAAAGTCGTCGAAAATCCGGGAGGCGCAACTGTAACCGCCATCCGGGCATCGCGGTTTTTGAATATCTCGGCATAAGGCTTTTTGTCCCAATCTGGGGTTGAGGTAAAAGCTGTTCCATCGGTCATTAAATAAGTATCAATTAAGCTCTTACTTAACGACCATTGCCAGTCGAACACATAGTGTGTACTGTTAGACCGGTTTAAAGCACGATTGTAATCATCGTAAAAGATCATTTCCTTATTGCCGCTCAAATCTTCACTGGTAAACAGTTTCTGGTAATCTTCTCCTTTTTTACCGGTGTTGTAAATGCTGAAACCTCCATCAGTCATGACTGTTTTAGACGCAGATGCTGCCCGTTGCAAAAAAGCACTGGCCGAACCTTGTAAGCCCAGTTCATCGTGGTATTTCCTGAAAGTACCTTCGTACAGGCAAAAACGCGATAAAACCGTTAGTGCTGCCCATTTGGTTATCCGGGTATTGGTTCCGGTTGGCAATACGTTGGCTGCAGCATATTCCAGATCGGCCAGTACCGAATCGGCTACCAGTGTGCGCGGGTCTTTGCCTTTATAAAGCAACGCTTCATCGTTAGTGCCTAAAACAGTAGAATAATAAGGTAAGTCGCCATATCTGCGAATCATGTTATAATAAAATATCCCCCGATAAAAGCGGGCAATACCTACAAAGTGTTTAATGGTAGCTGCATCACCTGTTACGTTTTTCAGGTTATTGAGCATGTAATTGATGGTGCGCAGGTTACTCCAGTTCCAGCCGCCCACATTGGCGGGCGTAATTTTACCTCTGATCATATTATCGAGCTCTGCTCCACCCAGGTAAACTGATATATTATCTGAAAAAACATCGTCAGTACCAGCGCCAAACATGCCATAAAAGCCATTGCTGTAGGTTTCTAAATCGGCAGTAGTTTTAAAAAACTCGTTCGGGGTAATGGTGGTTTCCGGAATCCGGTCTAAAAAATCCTTTTTACATCCGGCCAAAAAACCAACGGTAAGGATAACCACGAATATGTTGATGTAATGTTTTGTTTTCATTTGTTTAGGATTAGAAATTAAAGTTCAGGCCAAAAGAGTAGGTACGCTGAAAAGGATAGATATTCCCATCCAAGCCTTCCGGATCAAGCTTTACTTTCAGGTTAGAATGCTCAAATAAATTTTCGCCACTTACATAAAAATGTACATTTTCGATCTTCGCGCGTTTTAATAAACTTTTGGGTAAAGTATAACCCAGGGTAATATTTTTAACCCGCATGTACGAAGCATCCTGCAGGTATCTGGTGTTCGGAATCCCCAATTCCTCGCCGGTATCTTCAGCAGCATAGGCTTTTATCCTCGGGAAATAAGCATTTGGGGTTTCAGGACTCCAGTGATCGAGGTTTTGCACGGTAACGTTGGTCCAGGGTTGTGCATAAATTCCCCAGAAATAAATGTTGCTACCACTGGCATACCAGTCTCTTTTGGCTACACCCTGAATGTACACACGTAAATCAAATCCTTTCCACGCGCCCGATAAATCGATACTGTATGGAAGACGGTTTCTGTTATTGCCCAGTTTATAGTAATCGCCCGGATTATCTACGGTCTTATTTCCAAAGTCGATTTTACCATCGTTATTACGGTCTTTGAACTTAATATCGCCTACAAAATACTGGTAACGCTGATCATCAGTACCTACCGCAGTTTGGTTGGCATGGTTTTTCAATTCATCGGCATTCTGGAAAAAGCCTTCGGCTTCCAGTCCCCATATTTCGCCAATTTCCATTCCCTCATAAAAATTGCTTAGCAGCTTACTCGGATTATCGAAACGGGTAATGTACGTTCTGCTATCACTTAAAGCCAGCACTACATTATAGCTAAACGGCGAACCGCCTAAAGTAGCCTGATCTTTCCAGCCCAGTTTTAATTCCCATCCCCTGGTTTTTAAATCGGCGGCATTGGTAGTTGGCGATGTTGTACCAAAAACCCCGGGCAAAGGTTTTCCAGGTACCAGCATATTTTTAGTAAAACGTGTGTAATGGTCAAAATTTACTTCGAGCCTGTTTTTAAAGAAAGCAGCATCGATACCCAGGTTTACAGACGATACCTTTTCCCAGGTAAAGTTGCTCGAGATGGCTGCCGGTGGGCTAACATAAGTTGGTTGTGCACCGCCCAAAATCTGATTGGTTTTACCACTGCTCAGTTTCGACAGGTAATCGTACTCACCTACCGCAGCCTGGTTACCCAGCACCCCATAAGAGCCTCTGATTTTAAACATGTTCATAGATAAAAAATCTTTTACCGGAGCGAAAAACTTTTCGTCAGACAACACCCATCCAGCTGACCCGGAAGGTACGAAAACCCATCTTCTACCCGGTGCAAAACGCGATGATCCATCGTAACGGCCATTCAGCTCTAACAGGTAACGTTCTTTAAAATTATAGTTAACGCGGTAAAAAAGACCTTGTACTGCCCATTCAGAAATGCTTTCGCTTACGGTTTGATCGCCGGTAGCCAGATTGATAGAAGGCAGGCTATTTGAAATTAACAGCTTACGTGATGCGGTAAAGGTATTGTTGCGCAACTGCTCCTGATTGTAACCTACTAAACCCGATACAAAATGATTACCCAGTTTTTTATGGGCCTCGGTGTAGAGGTTTACAATATCATATTTAATATTTCCATGCTGATCGCTCGCTGAAGTGGAAGTAGATAAAGGAGGAGATAAATTAGGCCCTGTTTTATACGGCACCGGAATTTCGTATGATTTGTTCAGGTTGTTTACCCGCCTTAAAGTAGCATCGCCTTTTAAACTCCAGATGTTTTTAACCAGCGAAGCATCGAAAGAGAAAGTGGTTTGCACCGTGTTCGAGCTTAAGGTTTTCCGGCCACCTTCCTGCACGGCACCTAATAAAGAAGCACCTGCCGAAGTCCACGAACCATCAGGGTTGCGCGGAATATCGGTTACATTGGTCCGGTTTATATTCCAGAAATAGTTTCCATCGATAAAGGTAGGGGCTTCGTAATCAGTAGAGGTTAACATGGTGTTGTTAGAAAGGATGAGCCATTTGGTTACATTCAAATCAACCTTTCCACGTAAGTTATAGATATTGTTGTTTTCATCTGCGTTCTTGATCATTCCCTTTTGCCTGTAATAATTGGCAGAAAGATAATAGCTTACCTGCTCTGCTTTTTTAGCTACCGTTACCCCTACATTGTAGGTAGGTGCCGATTGGTTATAAGCTTCTTTTAACCAATCTGTCGATCCGATGTAAAACCATTTATTCGGGTCGTTCGGGTCGGTAATTACCTCAGGTAGCGAAGGATCTAATGAACGTAATCTCGCAGCTTCTACCAGTGCAGCACTGTAAGCCGGGTTATATAAAGGAAATGCCGCCTCATTTTTAGCTTTTAATACCTGATAGGGATCGGTAACCACTTCTGGCAGTTTACCTACGGTACGGTAAGCCGTATAACTATTTACACTTACATTTAATTTGCTGCTTTTGGCCGAGCGGGTAACAATCAGCACAACTCCAAATGGTGCCCTTGCCCCATAAATGGCCGATGAAGCCGCATCTTTTAATACGGACACGCTTTCTATATCGGCCGGGTTTAGTGTTAACAAATCAGCACTGCTGAAAGGCACATTATCCACTAATATTAAAGGTGAACCACCATTAATAGAGGTAAAACCCCTGATGTTAAATTCGGGCGCAGTGTTGGGTCTGCCATTGGCAATGGAAATATTCAAATTCGGGATTAAACCCTGTAAGCCCTGCCCAACATTGGCAATAGGCCTGTTTTCTAACTGTTTAGCTCCGATGGCATCAACAGCACCGGTTAAGTTTGCCCGTTTCTGCGTTCCGTAACCCACTACCACCACATCTTCCAGATCGGCCAGATCGGGTTGCAGCGCAATGGTTAAACTTCCGCTTTTATTTACCGGTACCTCCTGGGTTTTATAACCCAGGTACGATACCACTAAAACCGCGCCCTCTCCGGCTATGGTAAATTTAAAGTTTCCGTTATCGTCGGTTTTATGAAAAATTTTGGTTCCCTTAATCAGTATAGAGGTGTTAGGCATGGCGCCACCTTTCTCGTCGACTACTTTACCGCTCACCTCGATGTTTTTAAACAGGTTCAACAGTTTTTCAAATACAGAGATTTCGGCAGTTTTAATCACCACTGTTTTCTCATCAATGGTGTAGGTTAATGGTTTGCCAGCCAGACATTTTTTCAATACCTCATCTAAAGGCGCATTTTTAAAAACGGCACTTATGATTTCGTTGCTTTGTAATTTATCAGCTTCCCACAGTACATTATAGCCGGTTTGTTTTCTGATTTCTTTGAAAACCTGCTTAATGGTAATGCGCTTATTGACTAAAGAAAGGCTCTGGGCATTGCTTGTTGCAGCACTTGCTTGAAGTAAAGCAGTTACCATTAAAACTATAAGGAGTTTCATCACTAGCAAAAATTTGGTCATGCAGGACCTGTACCTGCAAAAATTATTAGCAGAATTTATATACATTTGTTTGTTTGTTTTGGTTTCTATTATTCTATCGCATAGTTTATTTTGAACTGATCCAAACATTTGCCGGTTTACGCCGGTTAAGGGTCAGTAATGTTGGTAGCATTGCTGACTTTTTTTTGGATTGCAGTTTTAAGGTTTATTTCATTACTACAATCCTCCTTTCTTCAATTTTAAAATGAACAGATCCTGTTTCTTCTATCTTTCCAAGCACCTGCGATACATTTCCAAACCTGGAAACGGTACCGCTAAAACCTTTGGTTAACAAACTTTTATCTTTAAACACTACCTCTACATTGTACCAGCGCGATACTTTGCGCATAATACTTTCAAGATCTTCATCATCAAACATAAAAAGGCCTTCTTTCCAGGCCATTGCCTCTTCAGTATCTACCTGGTTTATTTTAACTGATGCGCCTTTTAGTACCGATTGCTCGCCTGGCTTCAAAACCTTGGCTGCCGCTAATTTGTCCGCTGCAGCAACAGGTGTAACCCTTACCGATCCTTCAACAAGGGTGGTTTTCGTATTATCTTCATTTTCGTAACTGTTGATATTGAAATGGGTGCCCAAAACCTCTACTACCTGCATTTTGGTTTTGACGTTAAACGGAACCCTATGCCCTTCAGCAGTTTTTTTAGCCACTTCAAAATAGGCCTCGCCTGTAAGCTGCACCTCTCGGCCGGTATTGGCGAAAGCTATTGGATATTTTAATGATGAGCCCGCATTTAGCCACACTTTGGTGCCATCGGGCAGGTTTATCTGGTATTGGCCACCTTTCGGTGTTTCGATGGTATTAAATTGCGGATTTCCTGCAACCAACCGGGCTGTTGCATTTTTAGCGGTATAAACCAGCTCGCCTTTAGCCGTTTTGGTAATGCTTACCCCTTCCTGCTCGGCTATTTTCCCATTTTGCGTATCATCGAGCGAAATTTTGGTACCATTGGCCAATGTTAGAAATGCTTTATTCCCGCCTGGCTTTATGTCGTTTTTAACTATGGATTCGGCATTTTGAATTTCAGGTTGACTGGTGTGCTGCTGGTACTGGTAAAACCCAAAACCAAGTGCAAGCAAAATCACTGCAGCTGCTGCCCAGCCCCATTGTAGTTTTACTTTTTCAGGCTGATGGTTACGTTGTTGTATGGTTGCCCACATCGTATGCTCAAGCGAATCATAATCTGGCTCGGAAGGTAATGCCGCCGGGTTTTCGGTTACCTGCAGGTACCATGACTCTACAATAGCCACTTCCTCGGGTGTACAATTCCCAGCCAGGTATTTTTCCAGTAATGCTTCAGCTCGTTTATGCTCCATAACTTACATGTATCGGTTGATGTATGGTTATGAACATTTGCCCGCGGCCTGGGCGTAGAAAAAAATAAAAAAAAATTAAAGCAGCAAAATCAGAAGATCAGCGTAAATAAACTGCCCAGTTTTAAACGAAGGATTTTTAGGGCATTGTTCATCTGCTTTTTAACGGTTTTATCAGAAATATCCATGCGCAAAGCAATTTCACGGTGCGATAAATGTGCATTCCTGCTCAACTCAAAAACCTCGCGCATTTTTGCTGGCAGCTGGGCCACTTCAAGTTCGATCCGTTTGGCCAGTTCGCGGTTACGCACCAAATGATCGGTAGTATTGTTGCCTGCTTCGATAAATTTCTCCAGCGAATTTAAATAGCTGGTTTTTACTTTTCCACGCTGAAATAGTTTAAGTATACTGTTACGCACAGCAGCATATAAAAAGCACGATAAAGAAGTATGAATTTCGAGTATTTCAGATTTCGACCATAGCATCACAAAAACATCCTGTACTACATCTCTGGATTCTTCATCATTTTGAAGGATTTTACGCGAATAACGGTACAAAACAGCCCAGTACCGCTGATAAATTTCAGCATAGGCATGGTGGTTACGCTCCTTCAGGAGTAGTAAAAGCTCATCATCAGTATTCAGATTATAATCACCCATTACCCATCCTAAATTTCTTGCAAAAAAACCATTTAGATGTTAAATATACAATTCTCTGCGTATTAACAATTTGTTAAGCACAAAAATATTTTTGTATACAAATACTAAATTACTTTCAGCATTAACCCGATTATGGCTGGCAAAAGATGGCATCACCAAAGGCATTTGTTTCTTTTCGGGTTATAGTGAAGCTACCGGAATGCTGCCGGGTTGTTTTATGGCTCTAAATAAGCGGCCTAGCCGGTTCGTTTTTTAGAAACAAACGTGTTTATCAACCTAAATTTAATTACTTTTAGCTAAGTACAAACAGCTATGAAACGACTTCTTACCCTCTGCATTTTTTTGTTAGTCATTATCGAAACCCGGCTTTATGCCCAGTCTGACAGCATAAAAACACCTGTTGATTCACTACAAATCAAAAAAATGAACAGTGAGCTCGACCGCGTCAGCCAGTTATCGGCTGAGCGGATTTCGGACTCGCTGAAGCGCACAGTACTTCAAAAACAAGTGGAGGCTTTAGACAAAGGTGACAAGACCGAACGCAACCGTTTATTGCTTGAACTTGGTACCCTGAAAAAAAAAGATTCCCTCCAACAGGTACGCCAGGTAAAGCAAATCGATTCGCTCAGAAAGTTCATTAAGGGTGTTCCGGTAGTTTTTAGCCGTGATACGTTATTTTATATTTATGCCAGGCTTGGAAGTTTCAGCGCTTCCGACCGTGCCCAGGCCATTAACAACCGGCTGGAAAAAATTGCCTCAGGTACCAGTTTCCATACCGACTCACTGAAACTCAGCACGGCTGAGCGTTCGACCGATCTTATTTACCAAAACGACCTCCTATTATCCCTCACCAGTGAAGATGCCCTCTGGGCAAAAAAAAATCTTGCCACATTATCATCCATCATTAAAACAAAAGTAGGTCAGGCCATTTCAAAGTACCGCGCAGAGAACAGCTGGCAAGTTATCATAAAAGAAATCCTCCTCACCTTATTGGTAATTGGGGTGGTTATTGGCCTAGTTTATCTGGTAAACCGCTTGTTTAAACTGACGACAAACCGCTTGCTTAAAGGCGAGGGACGTCTTAAAGCAGGGATCAAAATCAAAAATTACCAGCTGCTGGATGCTGACCGGCAGCTTGGCGTATTTCGCATGGGGTTATCTATTATTCGCTGGGCAATTATCATATTATTGATCTACCTTGCTTTACCTGTTCTTTTTGGTATTTTCCCCTTCACTAAAGATCTTTCTGAAAATCTTCTGGCCTATATCCTTAGTCCTTTAAAGAAAATAGGAAAAGCGGTCTGGGATTATATCCCCGATCTCATGACCATCATCGTACTGGTTGTAGTCTTCTTTTATGTACTCCGTTTTGTGCGCTTTATTAAAACTGAAATAGAACGTGGCAAATTAACCATTCCAGGCTTCTATAAAGACTGGGCCAACCCTACTTATCAGATTATCCGCGTGTTGATTCTGGCCTTTATGCTCATTGTAATCTTTCCCTACCTGCCGGGATCAGATTCAGGGGTATTTAAAGGGGTATCAGTTTTTATGGGGGTATTATTTACTTTTGGCTCTGCCGGTGCACTTGGTAATGTAGTAGCAGGTCTGGTGCTTACCTATATGCGTGCTTTTCGCATTGGCGACCGCGTAAAAATTGGTGAAGTAACGGGCGATATCATGGAGAAAACCCTTTTAGTTACCCGGGTAAGAACCATACAGAATGAGGTGGTTTCCATTCCCAATTCGACGGTGATGGGTAACCACACAATAAACTACAGTGTAGAGGCTGCGGAAAAGGGTTTAATTGTGCACACTACGGTTACCATTGGTTACGATGCACCATGGCGGCAGATACACCAACTGCTCATCGATGCAGCACTTAAATCGGAATTGATAGAGGCAGCCCCCAAGCCGTATGTGTTACAAACCAGCCTGGACGATTATTATGTAAGCTATCGTATAAATGCCTACACCAAATCGCCAAATAAACAGGCGATCATTTATTCAAGTCTTCATGCTAATATACAGGATTTTTTTAACCAGGCAGGTGTAGAAATTATGTCGCCACATTACAAGGCTTTGCGCGATGGAAATGCCACTACTATACCAGCTGAGCATTTGCCGGATGGTTATACGGCACCTGTTTTTAGAACAAGTACCATCCGGGAAAATCAAAGCGCACAGGAATAATGTTTTTATAAAGCCGTTTATCGAAAAGGGATTGTTTTAAGTGAACAATCCCTTTTCGATAAAAATAGTTTTGGTCAAGCAACTTACTTAGAATATTTAAAGCGCTTTTTATTATTTATCCGCTCTAAGGCTGAGTTTGGTTCAAATACTACACCAATCCATACCCCTGCTATTTCAAGCCCTGCTCTTCCTGTTTTATGGTTTTAGTTTTGCTATTATTGCGGCAAGTTTGATGCATATTAAATTTAACACCATGAAAAAAATAATTTTTACTTTGCTCAGCTTTATCATTACGCTATCAACCGTACAGGCGCAAAAAGGCATTAATTTTTCCCGAACCTACCCTGCCGGTGGGAAACTGCTGATGCATGTAGATAGTGCAGCAAAAAACATCTACTACGCTAATGTATTCCCCAATCAGCCCAATACCTCCTTTAGTTACCTACCTGAAGTTAGCCAGGTTAATATTCAGATTAATTTCAAGAAAAAAGCCCATATACAAAATTACAGGTATACCATACTCGTTGATAATAAACCATCAATTGTAAATCAATCGATTAACGAAGCTCAACTGGAAGATACCCACGCAGGCGGAGACGAAGAAATATTCCGTTCTACAACACTGGGCACTTTTCCGGTAAAGGGCAAAGTAATTACTACGTTGGTATACAGCACCGAAAAGCCGCTTGATATTGAAAAAGCCGTGCTATATGGCAAGCCACTTCCTAAAGCAAAAATTAAAGCATTTTTAAAGCGCACGGTAACAGACAAAGGAGTTAACTACACCCCGATAACCGACCCTAAAGAAAGTACCCACCTTACTTTAACTGAAAAAGACGATGAACTAACCCTTGTAAAAGACAGATCCGCCATCGATTACCTCTACTATACCACCATAAAAGATAAAAAAACCCAAAAAATAATTTACGAATCAACTGCCTGGCAGTATGGCGGCTATATTGATGAAACCAATGAGTTTTCGCCATATCTGCAGGTGGATAAAAGTATTTTCAAAAAATCGGGCGATTATGAAATTATCATTCAGCCCTCCACTTTTTCGCGGTTTAAAATGCCGGCAAATGAAATGGAGAAATATACAGCCAGATATACCCTCGCCATTACTTTAGATCAGGAAAACTATAGCAAAAGGGAACTTTGGATGTACATACTGTTTGCAGCACTTGCTATCGGATTGGCCTTTCTTGTTATCCTCTACTTTATTAAAAAACGAAACCAAAAAAAACTGGCAGAAAATGAGCAGCAAAAAAATACGGCAAAACTTCAGCTTAATGCTATTCGTTCACAATTAAATCCACATTTTATGTTTAATGCCCTTTCGGGTATTCAAAATTTAATGAACAAAAACGAGATCGATAATGCCAACAAATACCTTTCTAAATTTGCCCGCTTAACCCGCAACGTACTCCACGACAGGGAACTGATCAGTTTAGCACAGGAAAAAACTTTACTCGACGATTACCTGCAAATGGAGCAATTGCGTTTCGGCTTTACCTACAAAATCAATCATGCTGAAAACCTCAGTTTAGACATTACAGAAATACCAGCTATGCTGTTGCAGCCTTTTGTAGAAAATGCAGTAAAACATGGCATATCGAAAAAGGCAGCAGATGGTCAAGTTATCATCACCTTTATGCAACAGGGAAATGATCTGGTGCTAACCGTTAGCGATAACGGAAATGGATTCGATACCGGAAAAAAGAACAATGGTTTAGGTCTTCAGTTAAGCAACAGCAGAATAACCTTGTTAAATGATATTTATAAAGAAAATCGCTTTACTTTGGCAATACAATCAACCCCTCAAGGCACTAAAATAAGCTTAACACTAAGCGATTGGTTATAATATGATGAGAGCAGTTTTAATAGACGACGAAATTTCCAACTTAGAAAACCTGCAGGCTTTGCTTAAAAAGCACTGCGGGCAGGTAACGGTAATGGCCACCGCACAAAATGTAAGTGATGCGGTTGCTGCCATTGAAGAGTATGCGCCCGATTTGGTATTTTTGGATATTCAAATGGGCGAACAAACCGGCTTCGAAGTCTTAAAACTGCTCCCAATACGTAATTTCGAAGTTATTTTTGTAACTGCTTACGACCAATATGGCATACATGCCGTAAAATTTGCGGCCTTAGATTATCTTTTAAAACCGGTTGACATTGAAGAACTAAAAGATGCGGTAAATAAAGCTGACCGAAAACAGGTCAGGCATACAGCAACTTCGCAGCTGGATTTTTTACTGCAACAACTCAAAAAGCCTGAAACAAACGTTAGCAAAATTGCCCTGCAGATGCAAAACGAAATCAGGTACATTACCTTATCCGAAATTATACGTTGTGAAGCAGATAATACCTATACCCACTTCTTTCTTTCGGGCGGCGAAAAAATACTGGTTTCAAAATCCCTTAAAGAATATGCCGATTTGCTGCGCCCCAATGGCTTTTTAAGAACCCACCAAAGTCATCTGGTAAACCCGAAATATGTAAAAAGCTGGTTAAAGGAAGATGGTGGCATCCTGCTCTTAAGCTCCGGAGAAAAAATACCCATTTCCAAACCGAATAAGGATACCGTAAAAAAAGCCTTACAGCAACTCTAAATTATCCTCCATTATCTTTTACTTTCATTTCGTTTTTGTGGCCGGGATTTCATTTTGCTTTGTTGGGCAGTAACAAATAGGAAAATGGAACCAACACAAAAACGGCAGCCGAAAGGTAAATGCTGACATAACTTAGGGGAATACTTGCCACAAAAATTAATGTAGACATCCAATTCATTTTGCGATTGGTGTCGTTGTATTTGTGCCGGGATATTTTATAAACCCGCTCTTCCAACAAGGAATAAAAGAATAAAACTACAGCTAAAATACTTCCGAAAAAAATGTGGCTTTTTGTATCAAAAAAGTTTTCGTCGATAGTTAAAGTTGCAAGCGGAATTAAAGAAGTACTGAACAGCAACCAAAAGTTTACCCAAATCGTTTTATTGTCTACCAGTTCAACATGCCGAAACATGTTGTGGTGGTTGAGCCATAGAATAGCGATGTATGTAAAGCTGACCACATAGATCATTATTTGTGCAATAAAATGATGAATGTTCAATGTCGTCAGCGCACCTATTTTAATTTCCAATACCATTAATGTTGAAATAATAGCCAATATTGCATCCATAATGGCTTCAAACCTTTCTTTTTTCATGGCATGCTGTTTTAATAAAAAGCCGGCTTATCTCCATAAACGCCTGGCTTATTAACACCAACGCTTGCTTTTACAGCTTTGTGCGGGTTTTCGATGATATTGGTTATGTATGCCGCTACGGCTTTTCTGGCCACTTCCGTACCTTTAAACGGTTCCCCTTTTTGCGTGGTTTCATAATCCGTTTCATCATTATTGGTCAGCCAGGACGGACGGACAATAGTATAATCCAGATCTGACTTTTCAATGAGATCTGCCGCTTTACGGTAAGGAACCAGATCAGCACCAATCATCATCTCGTTCCATTCTCCGAACTTGCCTGCCACTTCCTTATAAATGCCCAGAGAGGTTACAAATATCAAACGCTTCACATTATTAGCCTGCATTGCGGATATAATTTCTTTTGCCATTTGATCTACTGCACCCGAAAGGTTGGCGTAAACAATATCCTGCCCCTTAATCACACCAGCCAGGTCTTCGCGGTTCAATACATCACCATCCACAAGCTTAAATGTAGAACCGGGATAAGACAATTGCAGGGCATTCCTTGCAAACAATGTCAGCTCGATCGCTTTATTTCCTGTAAGGAAGTTGATAACGTGCCGTGCAATTGCTCCATTTGCACCCAATACCAATACTTTTGTAGTTTCCATATTTACTTTTTTAACCTTCGTCATATTCTTTTTCCGTCACCGGCTCCATCCAGTCCACCAGTCCTTTTTCAGCATTAAGTGTGATGGCCGTATGGATCATCGCGCCATCCGGAGATGCGCCGTGCCAATGTTTAATGCCGGGCCTAATATTTATAAAACCTCCGGCTTTTATTTTTTGAACAGGCTCGCCTTCTTCCTGGTAGTGAAAAATACCTTCACGTATCAATAAAACCTGGTTGCTCCGGTGCGTATGCCAGTTGTTGCGTGTTCCTGGTTCAAATAGTACTTCACCAATGTAGGCATTCGTCTTTTCATCAGGATTTACATAGGTTTTTAACCACGCTTTTCCTGTGAAATGATCCCTCCTGGCATCCCTGTATCCCATAGCCAGTATTTCTTTTTCGTTATACATTTTTTTTGAAATCGTATAAACCGCCCATTCCCATATGGCATGGCAATGAACGGTATCAAATATTTAGTGGTTGAAGATTTTCTTTAAAGAAAGGAACAGCTTTTTCCAGGGCTTGTTTCACAGGCTCCGGCCGGTCATACAGGTCGTAGTGAGAGAAACCTTTCACGACCAAAAGTTCTTTTTTAACTGAAGCGGCGCGACGAACAATTTCATATCCGTCTCTGAATGCTCCGAAACCTCCGGGTTTGTCGCCGATTACCACGAGGATTGGCTGTGTAAGCAAAGTTTCAGCCAGGTAGAAAGCATCCCAACCCATGCCGACACCCATACGGGAATATACGGCACTGGTTGCTCCGCCCTTGGTCTGGCCACGTGAAGTCTTATAATAATCGGTAGCTTCCAGCACATCAATATCTTCTATACCCGCTGCTTTTCCTGCCGCTACGCTATCCGGCAGCATATTGATCGTCAATAAATCTCCGCCTTGTGCCTCAGCAGAACGTTGCGCAGCTACATTGTTCAAAACTTCCATCGGGCTTCCGCCTGCAAAACCATCACGGAGCAAACGACCAAAATTAACCCCGGTAATGGATACAACCGCTTTGATACGGCGTTCGGTCATGGCAATATTTAGTGAATAAGCTCCACCACCACATACGCCCAGTATACCAATTTTGTCGGCATTTACATACGGAAGTGTTTCAAGGAAGTCAATGGCATACCGCACATCGTCTGTCCGCTGATATGGGTTTTCAATGTACCTTGGTGTTCCGCCACTTTCCCCCTGAAAAGAGGCATCAAAAGCCAACACCACAAATCCGGCTTCGGCCAATGCCTTACCATATACATTGCCTGCTGTCTGTTCTTTACAGCTTCCTATAGGATGCATGGTAACCACAGTAGCGTATTTTTTGTTTTCGTCAAAATTGGCCGGGAAGTGCAAAATCCCTGCATTATCCCAGGCTACATTCCTGAATTTTATTGCTTGTGTACTCATTGTTCTATTTGTTTAAGATTAAAAAAAGCCGGTTAGATCCTTTCCAACCGCTCACGGCTTTTCTGAAAATGGTGTTTAATTAGGCCAGGTTTTTCCTAAAGAAGGGAGCCAACTGACCAATGGCTTCATTTACTTCTTTTTCACGGTCGTACAGGGTCATGTGATTGGCGCCTTCCACCACATATCTGGTTTTGTCTGCCGAAGCTGCACGGCCAATCAGGTCGTCACTCATCCATGCACTACCTGCATTGCTTCCTACCACTGCCAATAAAGGTTGGGTAAAAAAAGCTTCCGCTTTATTGTAGGCATCGTAAGTGATAATTTGTGTAAGGCTTCTCAACGTTGTCCAGCCCGGAGCCGTTGGATACTGGCAACGGTTGGTGTGGTAGTATTCCCAGGCTTCTCTCAATTCTTCATTGGGTGCATCTTCTTCTTTCATTGGCGCCAGCGGTATCGTTGGGTTTTCACCTTTGGCTTCTGCGGTTCTGGCGTTGGCACCTGCCAGCAGGTAAGGTGTTGCGTCTGCATCTTTAACGGTGTTTTCCCAGCCGTTACGGAACATGGAACCAATATTAACGGCACTTACCATGCCTACAGCTTTAATTCTGTGGTCGTTGATGGCTGCATTTGCGGTATAACCTGCACCTGCGCAAATGCCCATAGCGCCAATGTTTTCCTGGTCAACATAAGGCAATGTTGTCAGGTAATCGATTACTGCACTTACATCTTCTGTACGGATATACGGGTTTTCCAACTGGCGTGGTTCCCCGGTACTTTCGCCCTGATAAGAGGCATCGTAGGCAATGGCTACAAAGCCTTGTTCGGCCAGCTTCTTAGCGTACAATCCTGATGCCTGTTCTTTAACACCGCCACCCGGATGTGATACAACTATTGTCTGGTATTTTTGATTTTCATTAAATCCCTCAGGAAAATTGATAACGGCTGACATCGTGATGTTTCCGTTATTACTGTTTTTGAAACTGATTTTTTGCTGTGACATTATATTTGATATTTAGGTTATTAATCATTTTTGATAATACAAAATTAGTGTAGCCAGCAGCCGGCAAACGAAAACATATCACTCTAATACTGAAACATTTTACTGATTGCTGAACTGGCATTTATCACAAAAAAAGAAGCAACCGAAAGGTTGCTTCTAAATCAATTTATGGTGTTGAAAAAATAAAAGGTTAATTCATAACTGCTCTTATCCAGCTTTCGACGTCGTCTTTTGCATTTTGACATTACTGCCATTGACAGAAAAAGCCTCTGCTACCCCTATTTGTTTGGTATTGTTGGAAGGGAAAAATAAATGATAAGCGATTTATTGTTTTTCATCGCGTTGCATCGATGTTGATTACCTGAAATAAGACAGGAGAATTAAACTGAAGGACTTCATCACTGGTTCCTGAAATCTTTAGGCGATATTCCCGTTTGCTGACGGAAAAACCTGGCAAAATAGGTAGGGTAATCAAAGCCCAGGCTGTAACCAATTTCACTTATGGATAGTTTGGTTTGCCGCAGCTTATTTTTTGCCAGCTGTATAATGCTTTCATGGATGTGGTCAATTGGTGAAGTACCTGTAAAATGTTTGATCAGATCACCGAAATAATTGGTAGACAGGTTTGCCTTTTCGGCAAAATAGGTTACCGAAGGAAGTCCTGACAATCCATCGGGATGATTGAGGTAAGTATCTAACTGTTGATAAAAATTGGCAACTACCTTATTGTAAACTTTACTCCGGGCTTCGAATTGACGTTCGTAGTAAATCTGTGTATAGGAAAGAATAAGCGATGCATAGGAAAGCAGCACTTCTTTTGAAAAGTTCTCTTTTTCATACTCCCTGAATGACTTTGAAAACAGATCATATAAGGTATCTTTTTCTTCCGGTGTTAAAAAAAGGGCCTCGTGGCGGTCATAATCAGCAAATGATATGTCTTTAACCGTTTTATCCAATAGCTTTTTATTGATAAATATGGCATAACCGGAAAAAGGATTTTTCAAGTCCCATTCTATTATATTTCCCGGTTTATCAAGAAAAAGATAGCAATCTGACATGCTTTCAATGGGCGACTGTACTTCTATTTTGTCTTTCAAGGCCAAGAGGTAAAAGTCAACTTGAGCAGGAAGCGATTTCAGTAAAATATCAGGGTGCCTGTCATAATGGACAACCTGTACCAGGTCACTGTTACTGCCTTTTACATTGATATATTTCAGAAAAGCGGGTATGTTATATATTTTGCTCATAGCCAAAATCCATATTTACTAAATGTACAAAAATAGCATATAGACCAATGACGTGCGGAAACATTTAACGGCAATACTGAAACATTTTACTGATTTTATTTCACCTTAACCACTACTTTGCCTTTTGCATGGCCGCTGCTGACATATTCGAGCGCCTCATTGGTTTGACTAAATGAAAATACCTTATCCACCACCGGAATAATTTTTCCGGCTTCTACCAGTGAAGTGATTTCATTTAGCTGTGCTCCGTTGGCGCGCATAAAAAGAAAAAAATAGTCAATGTTAAGTTTTTTTGCCTTTTTAACGATACTGAAACTAACGAGCGAAAGAATGGTTCTTATCAGCCAATTAGCACCAATTTCTTTGGCAAAGTCTTTTGTCGGCGGACCAGAGATAGAAATTAACTTTCCTCCGGGTTTAAGCACCCGAAACGATTTTTCAAGTGTCTTATTATCCTGGCTATTCAGCACAACGTCATAATCCCGCAGTATCTTTTCAAAATCCTGTGTTTTATAATCAATAAGTACATCAGCCCCGAGTTTTTTTAACATTGCAAAGCTTTTTTCACTTGCTGTGGTAGCAACTGTTGCCCCTAAATATTTCGCAAGCTGAATAGCAATTGTGCCTACCCCACCAGAGCCGGCCTGAATAAATACTTTCTGCCCTTTTTTCAGATTGGCTTTTTCTACCAAAGCCTGCCAGGCAGTAAGCGCAACCAAAGGAATAGATGCGGCTTCTTCCATAGCAAGGTTCCTGGGCTTTAATGCAACATCATCTTCCCGAACGGCGATATATTCTGCAAACGTACCAATGCGAAAATCGGCAACGCGAGCATAAACTTCATCCCCTACCTTAAACCGCGCAACTCTTGCACCTACCTTGGTAACGATCCCTGCAAGATCATGTCCCAAAATGAGCGGAAACTTATAGGGCAGTATCAACTTAAATTCGCCAGATTTTATTTTGGTATCAAGCAGGTTTAAACCCGAAGCATGGATTTCTACCAATACTTCATCATCCTTTATGATTGGAGTAGCAACATGGGTTAGTTCCAGCTCCCCCTTTTTATCGTATTTTTTTATAGCGTATGCTTTCATTTGATGGCTGTTAAGATTTTAATATTTCATTTATTTTCTTCGGATTTATCAATCCAAAGGTAAGTTTAGGAAAAATGCGGCTTAAGATATAAATTAGCTTTGTATCGCCCACCCTGATGGTATATTGGTCTTGCTCGAGTCCTTTTATCAATGCCCTGACCAATTGCGCTGGGCTTATTTTTTTATCATCCCTATCAGCTACCATATCTGTATCAACCAAAGGTGGCAGCAATTCAAAGACCTTTACATGGGTACCCAAAATTTCTAGATGCTTTCTTAACGATTTGGTGTAAAAAGCCAATGCGCTTTTGGATGCAGAATAGGTAACCTCAATTAACGAAGGTACTATGCTCAGTATTGAGGTGGTATTGATGATGGCACTCTCCTTTCTTGATTTTAACATCTCCATAAAAATGTTATTGAGTCGGATTACGCCAAAATAATTAACCTCCATTTCGTAAGTAGCTCCTTTCAGGTGCGCTTGATTTGCAACACCTAAATTTTTGGGCGGTACACCAACACCTGCATTATTATACAGTATATCAATACCACCAAGTCGGCTCACCTTTTGAAAGAGCGAATAGGCATCAGCCTCACTTCCTGCATCACTTTGTATGGTAATCAATGTTGGATATGCTTTTTTTGCTTCATCCAATTTAAGTTGATTTCTGCCCGTAATAATCACTTTTGCACCAATCTGCATAAATTGTTTAGCAGCTTCAAGTCCTATACCCGATCCGCCGCCGGTAATCAGTATGGTTTTCCCTTTTAAATTCATTGCGCTTTTAAATTAATCAGGAATATTTTCTGAAATCGGAGTAACCCATTCCTGAATTTTCTTTGTAGTACCTGCGGTTCAGTATTTGCTGAGCAACTTCTGGTTATGGGGGTCATGAACATCCTATTGTTCAAAGTAAGCCCTTTTTGACTATATGGTTTAAAGATTAATGCCAATTCCATTATATCTATAATTTAATTTTATAAATTTGCTTGCGTTTTGCAAGTGCAAATATATAAACAACTTTCATTTTGCAAGTTGTTTTATCAGTTATTTTTATGAATGATATGAAAAAGCGGTCTGAATGCCCTATTAGCAGTTCGTTAGACATTTGGGGAGACAAGTGGTCGTTACTTATTGTGAGAGATTTAATGTTTTCGAAACAATGTACTTATGGTGATTTCCTAAAATCGGATGAGAAAATAGCGACTAATATCTTAGCTTCACGATTACAGATGTTGGAAGAGAACAATGTTATTACCAAGCAAGAACACCCGGAAAGTAAGGCAAAAGTTTTATACAAACTGACCCAGAAAGGGGTTGATCTGCTTCCGTTAATGGTTGAAATAAATTTATGGGCAAGTAAATACTTTACTTTACCTGCAGAAAGAAATGCAATGCTTGCGGAAATAAAAAAGGATAAAGATGCATTTATAAAGGACAAAACAATTGAGCTGTTAGCGCACTCAAATTAATTAAAACACCAAGCAAACCACTACCCGCATAAAAACGGTTTAACTTTTTAGAGAAAAGAATATAAACTGAAGCCATTTAACAAAAAAGAGTTTGGTAAAAACCAAACTCTCAGTACTCCCTGACAGCCTGTTGTCACTGGATTTCTTGAAGGATCTAGAGCGTTTGGCCAACTTAAATGGCGCTACAGTAGCGGACCCCCTCACTAAAGACTTCCGTAAAAAATACCAACGAAGGTTCACTGAAAAAGAAGGCCCAAATATGCCACTATCAAAGGTTTACGAGCTATATGGGTGCGGATATCTGAATAAAAAGAAACCAAAAAAATAGTTTCAATTTAACTACATGTGTATATTTTGGCGTGTATATTTTCACCAAAATATACACACTGGTGAATATCTATATATCAATCCTTAAAATCTTCGGAATCAAATCTTTTTGATAATTAGACAGAAATGGTGTATTTAATTTGTAACTCATCAAGTTTTTCCATTAGGTAATCAGAAGATAGACCTGCATTTTGTGTAATTAGCATCCCTATAGCATCACTTTCAAAAATAACCGGCCCACCACTATATCCGGACGGATCTTGTCCCCTATGGATTATTGGGTTACTTTTAATCAGGTCTTGGATGTCGATGTTAGATGTTAATATGAAACTAAAGCCATTTGTGATTTCACCAAAGCGACTAAGAAATGTCAGTTTATTAAAGCCATTTCTAACAAACTTGCCAGACAAGCTAGATTCATGGATCCGATTCAACTCATAGTCCTTCACAAATCCATTTGCTTTCAACTTAGCTTGATTGGCCACATCTGCAATTGTTTCCTTACTTACTATAACGCCGTCATTAAAGGCAATACTTGCAAACCCTTTAAAAGTTAGCAAATCATTTTCTTTCAATGCTGATACTGACTTTAGCTTATAAAACGACGACTCCAACGATTCAAACTGACCTACATAAATATCTTCGTGAACAGGCGGAACTTGCTCCTCAATTTCTTTGTTAAGGAATAGCTTAGCTTCAGGGAGTTCATAAAACTCGTTCTCCAGTACAGCAAAGTATTTTCTTGATCTATTTTTAGCTGTATGCGCAGCAGTAACAAAGCTACCTGATTTATTCACAAAAAATCCAGTACCAATGTTTGCATAGCTTGATTTTTCATTATCATAACCTACGATTGCAAATTGCGGATGGGTAATTTTCAACATACTTCCAATAAAACTTTTATTGATAAATAATTCAATTTTAGCAACAAAGGTAACCATAATCAAAACAACACCAATCTAACTTTGGGTAACCTTTGCTATTTCAGCATTAATTTGCAAACAAGACAATTGGAAAACATTGCTTATCAAAACATTCCTTAAATTTATAGATCTAACTTTAACTCACTATGAACGCTCACTTTGACACAAGAACCAGAATTTATACCCTAATAGATTACAAAGAATATTATAGATTAGATACCCCCCTGCCTTCGATCGAGGATTTAATCAAAGGCATACCATCTTCAACTATGGTAACCTATATGTCTAGATTTAATATTTATTTATATCTGAGCGAAAATTCAGAACATTCTGGAAAAACACAAAACACTCTCGTTGATAATTTATTGGGTAAGTGCGACAGGAAAGATAGAAAGCAGTGGAAGCACGCAATAACCCGCTTTGTCAAAAAAGGGCACGTACCGATTATGTTCTGGAATTATTCTAATCAGCTCTTTTACAACATCATCTTTTCAAACTACAATGAATTGCCATTCAAAGATTTGAGCAAGTCAGAAGCAAAAAGAGTTTTTGATGCGTATCTATTAGTAAATGCTCAAGCAAATGAGAGGCTTCATGTTGATGAAAAGATGATTAAAGATGCTGAAACTAAAGGAAAAATCGAGGATGTGACACTACCCTTATTTTTATATCAGGGAGATTACAAGTCCTCGACTGATTTTAGTAATCAGATCACGAGAGGCAGCGCTTTGTTTGAATATCTCGAAAGAAGTGAAAAATTCGCTGGATACGTAGCAGCTTACTATAGATCTTTAAATATTTCAGGTTATAAAAGAATGTATAAAAATCTTTTGGTTTTATTTAATGAAATTGGCATTGAGAAACCTTGGAATGAAAGAAAACAACTAGCAGTCCTTGACCCATACCTCGTTGACAAAGAAGTTGATCTAGATTATATTAATACGTTAGCAATCAACAATGAGTTGGGTGTATTTTGCAATGACGAAAGCTTTTCATTATTCAGAAGAAAATTTCTGTATCAAGTAGCGCCAAAAAGTTTCTTGATCTTGGATGCCAGCTTTCTTTTGGATCATTTTTACAAGGCACAGGTTTTTGCCTTTAGTGCATTCTTGAAAGCTTCGGGTGTTAAAACAAATTTTTTGGGAGATAAGGGAAAGGATTTTACTGAATTTTATGTGGCAAAATTATTAGATAGATGTTTTCCCAATTATTTCAGATGTTATGGAGATAATTGCAAAAATTCTTATGGTGGAGAATTAACCGATGCATACCTTCGGAATGAAAATAAGATTCTTCTTATGGAACTAAAAGACGTTACCCTCAAAGCTGATGTAAAGAACAGCGCTGATGCCGATACGGTGATCGAAGAGTTGGAAAAAAAATTCCAGAAGGACGCTAAAAGTCCTAAAGGAATAACGCAACTATTAAATGCAATAGCTGATCTTGATAAAAACTCCGCATCTTTCGACAAGTTCACAGGAGAAAACCTAAAAAACCTGCAAATATATCCCATGATCGCCTATACTGATCGATCATTCGGAATAGATGGTCTGAATAAGATGTTTAATCTAAAGTTTGAAGAAGAACTTAAAAAATTAGACATCAAGAACATCACTATTCATCGCGTTGTCTTTATCAACATCAGCTATTTTGAAGTTCATGAAGATTATCTTGCCAGCGACGACATCATGTTTTTTGATTTTATTGACAAATATTTCAAGCATATACAACAGCATGATTATGAACTGACGCCAGTAGAAGTATATTCCAGGTTTTTCCTACAAAACTATGGCAAAAAAAAAGATAAAAACACCAAACACTTTTCCGAAATATTGGAAAAAATCATAAGTAGTTGAAATAATTATGCTAGCTTATTACCACGAACATCTACTTTATCAAAGCAAAAATCAATATGCTCAAAGAATTTCAATATCCAATTAAGATGCGTTTAAAAATAAAAACAGTTTTAAGAAAAGACAGGCTTTTGTCTTGTCCTGAAATAGCTTGTCATTAAAAACAAAAAAATGGCAATAAAAAGCAAAGACAAAACAAAAATTTCGACAAGAAAACCTTGGGGTCGCCTAAGTGAGGATGTTAAAGGAAAAATCCTCT
>Ga0308157_10001370_pt1 | contig 51382 bp, 44 predicted proteins | sample PhyBR1_FD_201035 | JGI IMG/M metagenome (GOLD analysis project Ga0308157, IMG submission 201035) | Phyllosphere microbial communities from UC Gill Tract Community Farm, Albany, California, United States - DLSLB.R1 | ecosystem: Host-associated > Plants > Phyllosphere > Unclassified | place: USA...
ACGCCGTCAACATCAAAAATAAACGTGTTAATGTTGTTCAGGTATTCTTTGTAACTTTTAGACATTTTCTTGTATGCTTTGTGTAATTAAATTATAGATTGATTTATAGTTTTGATTTTTTAAAAAACCTTGATGTGCTTTAATTGTTTTTTGATCGAACCTTATTGCCGGACCTGTTTGTGCCTCTTTCGGATTTAGGTAATTGATTTTATCTGCGGTTTCCTTAATCAATGGTTTTAAAATATCGAACGGAATGTTGTTTTCCTTACAGATTTCATTTCCTATTGAATACAGATGATTGGTAAAGTTACTGACAAAAACCGCTGCTACATGCAGACTTTTTCGTTGTTCAGATGATATTTCGAATACATTGTCTGATAGTTCTTTTGCCAACAATTTTAAATCGATTAAATCGTCCGTATTTTCTGCTTCCAAACACAACGGAACTTCCGTAAAATTGATTTCCTTGTTTTTTGAAAATGTTTGTAAAGGGTAAAAAACACCTTTTCGGTTTTTATCATTCAAAACTTCTAAAGCTGTTGTTCCAGATGTATGAACCACTAATGAATCTGTGTACTGAATTCTCTCTGAAACCTCTGCAATGGCACTGTCGGTAACAGAAATCAATGTAATATCAGCCGGTTTTAAATCTTCAACAGCAGTTACAATTAAATCCTTCGGAAAAAAATCTGCAACCTTATCTAAAGAACGAACCGCCACATTTTGAATCTTATAATTTGATAATTCGGCTAAAGCCCGCACCAAATGGTGAACCACATTACCAGAACCTATTATGTTTATTGTTTTCATAACATCAAAATTAAGGCAACACCATTTTGTAATTTCAAATTAAGTTAAATTTAATATAATTTTAAGAAAAAACGAATTTATTGTTAAAAATTATGAAAAGTTGAGTAAAATACTCACACGGCTTGATCCAACTAATTTTAATTCGATCCTTTAATTGGATATATTTTCGTAAATTTGCAGCTTATAAAAAAATATAAGTATGTTAACAGTTTCAAATTTATCTGTTCAATTTGGAAAACGTATATTGTTTGATGAGGTAAACGCAACATTTACCCAAGGTAACTGCTACGGAATCATTGGTGCAAACGGTGCCGGAAAATCTACGTTTTTAAAGATTATTGCAGGCGATATCGATCCAACTTCTGGTCACGTAATTTTAGAACCGGGCAAACGTATGTCGGTTTTAAACCAGAACCACAACATGTTTGACGATCATACCGTTTTGGAAACTGTTTTAATGGGAAATAAAGTGCTGTTTGCTATTAAAAAGGAAATGGACGAGTTATATGCCGATTATTCTGACGAAAATGCAGACAGAATTGGCGAATTACAGTTAAAGTTTGATGAAATGAACGGTTGGAATGCAGATTCTGATGCCGCTTCAATGTTATCGAATTTAGGAATTTCAGAAGATTTGCATTACACATTGATGGGCGAGGTGGAGCCAAAATTAAAAGTTCGCGTGTTATTGGCACAGGCTTTATTTGGAAATCCTGATGTTTTGGTAATGGATGAGCCTACCAACGACCTTGATTTTGAAACAATTGGTTGGTTAGAGAATTTCTTGGCAAACTATGAAAATACCGTTTTGGTTGTATCGCATGACCGTCACTTTTTAGATGCGGTTTGTACACATATTTCAGATATCGATTTCGGAAAGATCAACCATTTTTCTGGTAACTATACGTTTTGGTACGAATCATCGCAGTTAGCGGCAAAACAACGTGCACAACAGAACAAGAAAGCCGAAGAGAAAAAAGCCGAATTAGAAGAGTTCATCCGTCGATTTTCTGCCAACGTAGCAAAATCAAAACAGGCAACTTCACGTAAAAAAATGATTGAGAAGTTAAATGTAAACGATATTAAACCATCATCTCGTCGTTATCCTGCCATTATTTTTGATCAGGAACGCGAAGCCGGAGATCAAATTTTAAATATTAAAGGTTTGGAAGCTTCATCAGAGGGAGAGATCTTATTTAAAGATGTTGACTTTAACATGGCAAAAGGCGATAAAATTGTTGTTTTTTCGAAAGATTCTCGTGCAACAACCGCTTTCTACGAAATTTTAAACAATAATTTAAAAGCAGATGCAGGTACTTTTGATTGGGGAATTACAACGATACAGTCTTACTTACCGGCAGATAACCACCACTTTTTTACCGAAGATTTAACTTTGGTTGACTGGTTACGTCAATGGGCAAAAACCGAAGAAGAGCGTGATGAAGTTTTTATCCGCGGTTTCTTGGGTAAAATGATTTTTTCTGGAGAAGAAGCATTGAAAAAAGGTTCGGTATTATCAGGTGGAGAAAAAGTGCGTTGCATGCTTTCTCGTATGATGATGATTAGAGCCAACGTGTTGATGTTAGACGAACCTACAAACCACTTGGATTTGGAATCGATCACGGCATTTAATAACTCGTTAAAAAACTTTAAAGGTTCTGTATTGTTTACAACTCACGATCACGAGTTTGCACAAACAGTTGGTAATCGTATTTTGGAATTAACACCAAACGGGGTTATCGATCGTTACATGACATTCGACGAATATTTAGATGATCCAAAAATTAAAGAATTACGTACAAAAATGTATTCTTAATTACATTTTATAATATTATTTAAAAACAGTTCCATAAAACGGAGCTGTTTTTTTATTATATTTACTTTTTAACTAAAAAATACATATTATGAACAAAAATTTACTTTTCTTATTACTAATTCCATTTTTAGGATTTAGCCAAGTACAAATTGGGCAGGATATTGATGGAGAGGCTGCGGGAGTTTATTCTGGATCTTCTACTTCTTTATCTGCTGATGGTAGTATAATAGCTACAGGTTCTCTATCAGGTGATAATAATAAAGGTTTAGTTCGTATTTATCAAAACATTTCTGGCGTTTGGACAAAGCTTGGTCAAGATCTTAAAGGTAAAGCAACTGGTGATGGGTACGGTGCTAATGTGTCTCTTTCAGCTGACGGAACTATTCTGGCTATTAGTGCATCAGCAGCTGGAAATATTGCTACTACTTCTTATGTACAAGTTTATAAGTATATAACTGGAAATTGGACAAAAATAGGTCAAGATATTACAGGAGCCAGGATGGGAAATGTACCCAAACTTTCATCTGATGGTAGTATTTTAGCAATAGGCAATAGTAACACAACTGGTTTTTCAGGTAATGGTCATGGGTCTGTTCGGGTGTTTAAGAACGTTTCGGGGACATGGACTCAAATAGGTCAAGAAATTTTCGGTTATAACAACGCAGATTGGAACGGATTTGATGTATCTATTTCTGCTGATGGTAATATTTTAGCAATGGGAGCTCCCGTTAATCATGGAATAGCAAATACTAATCAAATCAGTTATGTACGAATATTTAGAAATAGTTCTGGGGCTTGGACACAGATAGGTCAAGATATTGAGGGGGTATTACAAGATCAAAGTGGAAGAAGTGTTTCACTTTCAGCAGATGGAGCTACAATTGCAATAGGTGCTATGAATTTTTCTTCAAATGGAATGATCAATAAAGGGAAAGTGAAAGTTTTTCAGAATATTTCTAATAATTGGACTCAAATAGGTCAAGATATAGAAGGTGTAGCAAATCATGATTTATGTGGCTATAATGTTTCTTTATCAGCAAATAGTAAAGTTTTAGTAGTTAGTAGTGCACGTAATAATCAAAAAGGTACTTTTTTCTCAATTGTAAAAATATATGAAAATATTGGAAATACATGGGTGCAGAAGGGAAATAATATTTTGCAAGAAGCAGATGGTGATGCGGCACATTACATTTCACTTTCTTCTAATGGAAAGAAGTTAGCTATTGGAGCTCCTTACAATGACGGAAACGGTGCGAATTCGGGACATGTGCGAATATTTGATATTTCAGGAATTTTATCAAACAATGAATTTGTATCACAAAACTTCAACATTTATCCAAATCCAACGTCAGATATACTAAATATAACATTAGAAAATAATCTGGTTTTAGAACAAGTAACTCTTTATAACAATTTAGGTCAAATAGTTAAAACAACGACTGAAACTACTATTGATGTTAGTCATCTTGCAAAAGGATTGTATTTTGTAGAGGTTACAACAAATCAAGGCAAAGCAACTAAAAAAGTAATTGTTAACTAAAAACACATATTATGAACAAAAAATCATTTTTCTTTTTACTAATTCCATTTTTAGGATTTAGCCAAGTACAAATAGGGCAGGATATTGATGGAGATTCGCCTTATGATCGTTTTGGAAATAGTGTTAGTTTTTCTGATGACGGTACTACCTTTATAGCTGGAGGAATGTCCTCATCATCGGTAAAAGTGTATAGAATCAATAGTTCTGGTAATTGGATACAATTAGGTCAAAGTTTTGTTGGTGGTAGTTTAGGTAATAGTATTGCTATTTCATCTGATGGAAATATTGTAGCTATAGGAACTGTTACTAATTTAAACAATATTGGTTATTTTTCGGTCTATCAAAATATTTCGGGTACTTGGAGTCAGATTGGGCAAAATGTTATGGGAAATACAGGTGAACAATTTGGATACAGCGTAGCTATATCTTCTAATGGAAGTGTTGTTGCAGCAAGTGCACCTTATGCTACCGGTAAAGGAGGGAAAAATTCAGGTAAAGTACGCATTTATCGTAATGTATCAGGTACTTGGACAAAAATAGGTAACGATATTGATGATGGCGAAATAGTTAGTGAGTTTAGTGGAATTGATATTGATCTTTCTGAAGATGGGAACACACTTGCGATTGGTACTTTGCGTAATGGTGTGGCGTATAGTGCTATAGGAAAAGTTCGTGTTTATCGTAATGTTTCAGGAACTTGGACAAAAATAGGTAACGATATTGTTGGAGAAAATGCTTTTGACACGAGTTCTAGTGTTTCATTATCTTCAAATGGTAATATAGTTGCTATTGGAGCACCATCTAATGCAGGGAATGGTAAGGATTCAGGTAGCGTTCGTGTTTATCGTAATAGTTCAGGAAATTGGATTAAAGTTGGACAAGATATTGATGGAGAAGTTGCAGGAGCTTTAAGTGGTTATAGTGTGTCTTTTTCTGCAGATGGAGCTGTTTTAGCAATAGGCGCTCCTGGAAATTTTACAAATAAGTCTGGTTACATTCGTATATATAAAAATATCTCTGGAAGTTGGGTTAAAATGGGGCAGGGCATTGATGGTAAAATAGTTGGTGAAAATTTCGGTCGTAGTGTTTCATTATCTGCCAATGGACAAAAAGTTGTGGTAGGTGCATTTAGTAATTCAGATAATGGAAATTTATTTGGACAAGTAAGAGTGTATGATATTTCAGGAATGCTATCAAACAATGAATTTGTATTACAAAACTTTAACATTTATCCAAATCCAACTTCGGATATTTTAAATATCAGTTTAGAAAATAATCTAGTTTTAACAGAAGTAGCTATTTATAACAATTTAGGTCAAGTGGTTAAAACAGCAACTGAAAATATTATCGATGTCAGTCAGCTTGCAAAAGGCTTGTATTTTGTTGAGGTAACAACAAATCAAGGCAAAGCAACTAAAAAAGTGATTATTAACTAAAAAATACATATCATGAACAAAAAATTACTTTTATTTTTATTAATTCCATTTTTAGGATTTAGCCAAGTACAAATAGGGCAGGATATTGATGGGGTGTTTTTTAATGAATTAAGTGGAACTAGCGTTTCTTTATCAGCTAGTGGAAACATCATAGCTATTGGAAGTGATTACAATGATGGAAATGGAATAGTTAGAATATTTGAGAATACTGGTCATGTGTGGACACAAATAGGAACAGATATTGATGGTGATGCACAAGGTGACTATAGTGGTAACAGTGTTTCACTTTCTGCAGACGGCAGTTTTGTAGCAATAGGTGCTCCAGGAAATGACGCAAATGGGACTTATTCCGGACATGTAAGAATATTTGAAAATATTTCAGGTGTTTGGACAAAAGTAGGAAGTGATATTAATGGAGTAACTGCTGGTGATTGGTGTGGAATAAGTGTTTCTTTATCGGATAATGGAAATATTGTTGCAGTTGGCGCACATAGTAATGATGGTAATGGTACGTTTTCTGGACATGTTCGTGTTTTTGAAAATATTTCAGGAACTTGGACTCAGATTGGTAACGATATCTTTGGAGACTCTGCTGGAGATATGAGTGGAACCAGTGTTTCAATATCTTCTGATGGAAATGTTATTGCAATTGGAACACCTCAAAATAGTGGAAACTTAACAAAATCTGGATATGTAAAGGTATATAAAAATGTCTCAGGAATATGGACACAGATTGGAAGTAAAATTCAAGGAGAGGGATCAGGAGATAAATTTGGTAGTAGTGTATCACTTTCCGATAATGGAAATATTGTTGCTATAGGGGCACCATATAATGATGCAAATGCGATAAATTCAGGTCGGGTTAAAATTTATGAGAATATTTCAAATACTTGGTTTCAAATTGGAATCATAGATGGAATATCAACAAATGACGAAAATGGTAATAGTGTTTCACTTTCTGGAGATGGTAATATTGTAGTTGTTGGAGCAACTCAAGATATTTATGGATCTCAATATACTAAAAAGGGGTATGTTCGTATTTTTAAAAACATTTCTGGAATTTGGACACAAATAGGTCAAACTATACAAGGTGAAGCAATTGGAGATTACAGCGCCAAAAGTGTATCTATTTCATCAGATAGTAGTACTTTGGCAATTGGAGCACCTTACAATAATGGAAATAATGCATCAGGACATGTAAGGGTTTATGATATTTCAGGAATTCTGTCTAACAATGAATTTGTTTCAGAAAACTTCAACATCTATCCCAATCCAACATCAGATGTATTAAATATCACTTTAGAAAATAATTTGGTCTTACAAGAATTAACTATTTATAACAATTTAGGTCAGGTGGTTAAAACAGCAACTGAAAGTGTTATTGATGTCAGTCATCTTGCAAAAGGTTTGTATTTTGTAGAGGTCACAACAAATCAAGGTAAGGCAACTAAAAAAGTGGTTGTCAAATAATAGATAAAAATCCCGAAAATTATTTTCGGGATTTTTTTATTTCATTTTCAACGTGGTTTTCTCTATTTTTTCTGATAAGTTACTCATCCATATTAATTGATCGATTATTAATTGAGATTCTTCTAGTTTCTGAATTTTCAATGCATCGTCAATATCTAATTTTTCTACTTCTTGTCTGCGAATAGCTTTTAATTCGGTAATGCTGATTTTAAAATCTTCTTCGATATCAGACGTTATTTCGGCATCAAAATCAAGATTGTGTAACGACTGACTTAAGTTATTGTTGATGTAATCCATAACCAGTTTAAATGCTTTTGAAGCTTCGGTAGTTTTATGAAACTGAATATACGTTCCAATACTTGCTGCCGATGAAACCAAAGTTTGATTTAAAACGGTTAACTCATACAATTCGGCACGGTTTACTTGTTTGCCTTTAGGTTCTTGTATCATTCGCTGAAAACTAGCCATTAAATTTCCTACTTCAATAAACGCATTTTTTCGAGCTATTTTGTAAGATGTAGTGGGTTCGCCTTTCTTTATATAATAATACTTTACTTCAATAATATACAATTTTATGGCTTTCAAAGAATTTTCCAAGTGAATGTTCATGGAATTCAGTTCCCAAGTTGGCCAAACGAATCTTGTGGCTAAAAAGGCTAAAAGTGCTCCGACAACGGTATCTAAAATTCGATAAACCAATTGTGTTTCTGCATTGTCTGTAAGCAATCCGTAAATTAAAATTACATAAAAAGTTACAAAAGTTACGCCGACTTTATAATCGATACCCGAAAACCAATATCCCAAAAGCATCGAAATAATTGCCAAAATACTTAAAGCAATATTACTGTCGATTAAAATCAGCGCCGAAATTCCTAAAATTCCACCGATAATCGTTCCAATAACACGGTGTGTAGATCGTTGTTTTGTTAAACCGTAACCGGGACGCATAATAACCACAATGGTCAGTAAAATCCAATAAGCATTTTCGAAATTAAAAATATTGCCGACAATCAATCCTACGAACATGGTTAAGGTAATACGCAAAGCATATCTAAAGGTGGACGATTTAAAATTTAAATGATCTAAAAACGTTTTTAAACGGTAATGTTCAGGTGTGAAAAACTTTTCCAAATCACGATATTTTCCTCTTAATTCATCGGCGTTTACGCGTTCTTTATACACACGTTCTAAACCTTTTATCTTTTCGATCTGCTTATCAGCATAAAAAAGTAAGTTGTTTACGTTGACTGCATTTTCATCGTAAATAGAAATATTCTGATTTTTAACATAATCGTTTATTCGCAGTTTCAGCTTTTTAAAATCGTTAGCCAAACTTCCGGTTGAATGGTGCTTTTTATTTGTTTTGATATGAAAAGCCAAACTTTTTAAAGTGATCGAAAAACTATTTGCCAACGTTTTATATTCGGCTAAAATAGAATCATCTTCCTTAAAAAACTCGATAAATTCTTTATGGTTGAACGTATTTGCCATCGCCAATTCTAAAATATCAACCAATGAAGACAGTGCAACCAATAGTTTTCGGTTGTTGTTAGAGTTTAAAGTACGTGCCTTATTGTAAACCAGATATTCGCGAATATGTTCGTGCAGTTCGTTAATCCTGACTTGCTTCTCCAGCATTTGTCGGTTGATTTTTTCTCGATCGGCATTCAAAACCCATAATTTCGAACGTAATTCTAAATATTCACCGGTAATTTCAATACATTCTGCAACTTCAAGATTTATGTATCGGTTTGGTTTGATAAAATAAAAAACGATCGATATCAACGTATAAAACAATCCTCCCAATAATAAATACAGACAGTTTTGAAGTAGAATTTCGGGTTCATCGTGATGAATAAACGATAAACTGATCGTTAACAACAAAGTAAACGACAACAAATTGGCTCTGTGGCCAAAAAGCGAAATAAATGCCGATAAAAATACAAGCACACAAAAAAGCGGTGCAAAAATATAAAAATACGGGTAGGTGTAGGTTAACGAAAACGAAATAATGGGAATTAAGAACGAAACCAGCAGCAAACCTATAATTTTATGCTTAAAATTGCTCGATATATCAATAGGTGCGCATAGCAAAGCGCCTAAAGTTACAGTAAAAGCAGCGGTAAAATCGGCAGAACTGTAAAAAATAAAAAAGGCAACAATGGCAGTAAACGTAATCTTAATTGCGTTATAAAACTGATTATCACCAAATTTCAAGAATAATTTATCAAACATTACAAAAAGATCATTAAATAAAAAGTGGGCTTATACAAACATTAAAGTTAATTAATTAGCTGCAAACTTTAGTATATTTTGTAAATTTGCATCAATATTTAAAATACGAAACAATGATTTTACCTATTGTAGGTTACGGCGATCCGGTTTTACGTAAAGAATGCGAAGAAATTTCTAAAGATTATCCGCAGCTTAAAGAGCTTATTAACAATATGTACGATACTATGGATAATGCTTATGGTGTAGGTTTGGCAGCCCCGCAGATAGGTTTACCCGTTCGTTTATTTGTTGTAGATACCAAACCTTTTGGCGAAGATGAAGACTTGCCGGAAAGCGAGCGCGATTTTCTATCGAATTTCAGCTGTACTTTTATTAATGCAAAAATTTTGAAGGAAGAAGGCGAAGAATGGTCTTTTAACGAAGGATGTTTAAGTATTCCCGGTGTTCGTGAAGATGTGTACCGCAAACCGAATATCACCATTGAATATTACGACGAGAATTTTGAAAAACAAGTTAAAGATTTTTCAGGATATGCAGCGCGTGTAATTCAGCATGAGTACGACCATATAGAAGGTGTGTTGTTTACCGATAAAATTTCTACATTAAAGAAGAAATTAAACAGCAAACGATTACAGAATATTATGGAAGGGAAAGTTTATCCCGATTATAAAATGAAATTTATAAACAAAAAAGGTAGATAATTTTGGATATTAAATTCAAATTAGGATATTTGTGACCTTGAAAAAAATAAAATAATGAGCGTAGAGAAAGTTTTAGCTATATCTGGAAAACCAGGATTATACGAATTGAAAATCCAAACAAGATCAGGATTTATTGCAGAATCATTAATTGACGGAAAAAGATTAACAGTTGGTTTACGCAGCAATGTAAGCTTGTTATCAGAAATTTCGATCTATACAGAAACTGGAGAATTAAAATTATTCGAAGTTTTTGCAAAAATTGCAACCAAAGAAAACAACGGGCCAGCTTTAGATCATAAAGCAACAAACAACGATTTAATGGCTTATTTCGGTGAAGTAGTTCCAGATTTCGATCGTGACCGCGTTTATGTATCAGACATTAAAAAAGTATTAAACTGGTACAATATTTTACAGCAGGCTAATTACATTGCAGCTTTAACAGCACCGGCAGTTACAACAACTGGTACGGTTACAATCAACAACAATACAGAAGAGCAGGAAACTGTAGAAGCAGAAGTTGTTGAAGAAAAGCCAAAAGCAAAGCGCGCAACAAAAAAGAAAACAGAAGATAAAGAATAATATTTAAACCGGCTATTTTGCCGGTTTTTTTACACCGTTTTATTATGAACAACAGAGCATCACAATTAAAGGCATTCGAAGAATTGTTAGATATTATGGACGACTTGCGTGAAAAATGTCCGTGGGATCAAAAGCAGACCTTTCAATCGTTAAAGCATTTGACGATAGAGGAGGTTTATGAATTGAACGATGCCATTTCTGATAATGATACAATCGAAATTAAAAAGGAATTAGGCGATCTTTTGCTCCACATTTTTTTTTATTCTAAAATTGGCAGTGAAACCAATTCGTTTGATATTGAAGCGGTGTGTAAAGGAATCAGCGAAAAATTAATTAGCAGACATCCGCATATTTATAGCGATGCCGTTGCCGAAGATGAAAAAGCTGTTCTGGAAAATTGGGAAAAACTGAAGTTGAAAGAAGGCAACAAATCTGTTTTAAGCGGTGTACCAAAATCGCTTCCGGCAATAATCAAAGCATTCCGTATTCAGGATAAGGTAAAAGGTGTAGGCTTCGATTGGGATAATAAAGAAGATGTTTGGGCAAAGGTTGAAGAAGAACTGAATGAGTTTAAAGTGGAAGTTGCCAATAACGATTTCGAAAAGCAGGAACAGGAATTTGGCGATGTATTGTTTGCACTGATTAATTATGCGCGTTTTTGCAATATAAATCCTGAAGAAGCCCTAAATAAAACCAATCAAAAATTTATCAATCGATTTACCAGAATGGAAGAATTGATAAAGCAGGATTCTAAAACAATTGGCGACTTGCCTTTAAAAGAATTGGATGTTTATTGGAACGAAGTAAAAAAGTTTGAATCGCAATAAAAATTTCATATATTTAAATAAAAAATTAAGCTATGAAAGATTTATTAAGAGCGCTGTTAGCAGGCTGGGGCGCAAAGAAAGCCGGTTTTGGCTGTTTTGGAACTATTGTCGTATTTATTATTTTGTACTGGATATTAGGTAAATTTATGTAAGAAAAAGCAACTCAATTGAGTTGCTTTTTGAAAATATTATATGAAAATAAAAAAGATAAGAGGAGCAAAGCGAAGAGTTAGATCTATAGAGAATTGGAAAGTTAGACATCTAACAATAGATGAAAAATACTTTGCTGAATATTCTCGTGACTATGTAAAATTCTTTGTTGATCCATGGGCTAGTTTATTATTTAGTAACAGTAAGTTTCCACAGCCAAATAAGATTTATAAAAAACTCTTCATTGAATCATTAATTGAAATCTATCACAGTTGGAAAAACCAATTAGAAATTTTCAATCAACCTTATTATTTAAAAATATGGTTGTTTGAAAATGATCTGAAGAATTCTCAAGTTGTATGTGCAGTTGGCGATAAGATTGATTTTTATAAAGAAACTTTTAAAGAGTTTGAAAATAAAAAAATGTGTTTAAAACAATCTAAACATTTCCATCTACTGAATGCTTATGAAGAATTTAAATGGGAATCAAAAATAGAAGTTAATATTCTAGAGAAAAACTATTTAGAGACTATTGATGATTTTAAATCAAATCAAGAGTTTCAGTTTATGAAAAAATGGTGGAAAAATCTTTTAGATAAAAATCTTCTTGATAAATTTGTAAGTGGAGAAGATGAATATTTTGTTTTTGAAAATGATTCAGTATGGATTGGAGAATTAAAATAAAAGCTGTTCAATTTGAACAGCTTTTTTAGTCTTTAATCCTTAATAACCTTTGTTGGATTTTTATCTTTATCTAAAGCAACAAAAGTAAATTCGCCGTTTATTGCTAAATATCGTACATCGGTGTACATTTCTTCGATATAAATTTCAACCGAAACCTTTAAACTTTTGTTACCAACATGCGTAACTTTTCCTATAAGTTCAACAATAGTTCCTGCCGGAATTGGTTTGGTAAAATCTATTTTATCAGACGAAACCGTTACCATCATTTGTCTTGAAAAACGAGTTGCCGTAATAAAAGCAACTTCGTCCATCATATGCATGGCAGTTCCTCCAAACAGCGTATCGTAATGATTGGTTGTATTTGGGAAAACAGCTTTAAAAATTCGTGTTTCGCTGTTTTTGATTCTTTCTTCTAATGTCATTTTTAAAAATATTTGTTAAGCTTCGCAGCTTGTACAAGTAACTAAATTATTTACAAATTCTTTTGATACACTTTGGCTGCGTTGGTAGTAAAGCGTTTTTACGCCTAATTTCCAAGCCTCGATCAACAAACGGTTTACTTCTTTTACCGATAGATTAGACGGAATATTAATGTTTAAACTTTGAGCCTGATCGATATATTTCTGACGGATTGATGCCTGCAAGATAATTTCGTATTGGCTTATTTCTTTAAACGTTTTAAAAACATCTTTTTCCTCTTGATTCAACTCTGGTAAATGCTGTACACTTCCGTGGTTTAACATGATGCTTCTCCAAGTTTCTTCGGTATCGATACCTTTATTTTCTAAAAGCGTTTTAAGGTATTTGTTTTTACGCATAAAGTTACCTTTTGCCAAACCTGCTTTGTAGTAATTACTGCTAAAAGGCTCAATTCCCGGAGATGTTTGTCCTAAAATTGCCGATGAAGATGTTGTAGGCGCAATTGCCAACAAAGTGGTGTTTCTTCTTCCGTATCCTTTTAAAATTGATGGTTCGCCATAAATACGAGCCAAATCTTGTGATGCTTTTAATGCTTTATCTTCAATTTCTTTGAAAATTTGGTTTGTAAGCATTTTAGCTTCTAAACTTTCAAACGAAATCATATTTTTTTGAAGGTACGAATGCCATCCCATAACTCCTAAACCTAATGCACGGTGGTTTTTAGCGAAATTATGAGCCGATGTTAGATAGTAATTACCTTCGGTTTTCGAAATAAATTCACTCATAACTGCATCTAAAAAGTACGTTGCCAGTTTAACCGCTTCGGTATCTTTCCATTCATCATACAACTCTAAATTCATCGATGACAAACAACATACAAATGATTCGTCTTTAGACGATGGTAAAGCAATTTCCGAACAAAGATTACTTGCATAAATCTGCATTTCTTTGTCTTTGTAAACTTCTGGTTTATTACGGTTTACGTTATCTGTAAAGAATATATACGGCAATCCTTTTTGCTGACGACTTTCTAAAACTTTAGCCCAAACTTCGCGCTTGTCTTTATCGCCGTCAATCATATCCTGCATCCAATAATCAGGCACACAAACGCCTGTAAATAAATTCTGGATAGGATTTCCAATGTTTTTAATATCTAAAAATTCTTTAATATCGTCGTGATCAATATCTAAATAAGCAGCAAAAGCACCACGGCGAACGCCACCTTGCGAAATGGTGTCCATGGCAGTATCGAACAATTTCATGAAACTTACCGCACCACTACTTTTTCCGTTATCGGTTACGGCACTTCCACGTTCGCGCAATTCACCAAAGTAACCACTTGTTCCACCACCAATTTTGGTTTGCATGATCACTTCGCCCAATTTGTGTGTAATTCCTTCGATATGATCCGGAACATAAACGTTGAAACATGAAATTGGCAATCCGCGTTCTGTTCCCATATTAGCCCAGATTGGCGATGATAAACTCATCCAGCCTTTTTCGATCATTTCAATAAAGGCTTCGGCTAATTCTGGTTTGTATAATTGTTTGGCTGCAGCATTTGCAACACGTTCAATTGCTTTTTGTGGGGTTTCGCCTTTTAAAAGGTATCCGCGGTTTAATATTTGTTCGCTTTCTTCGTTAAGCCACCATAATCTTTCCATAGTTGATTTTATTTTTGTTTGTTAGATCGACCGAAGTAGAGAAGTTGTAAAAGGTTCTTACTTTGTTCGATCTAACAATTAGTGTTTTAAACTTAATTTCTGATTTTTGCTTTTAGAATAAATCTTCGGCAGTAATACTTTTGTCGTGTTTGGTGTAATCAACCGGACGTTTTGCAAAGAAATCGTCTAAACTGTTTGCGAAAATTTCTTCTTCAAACCATATCATTGGCTGATAATCTTCTTCTGAAACGTGGAATATTTTTTGTAATCCGATCTGACGCATACTGTCGTCTAATCTGAATTTCATGAAGTTTAAAAGATTCTTTTTAGAAATGGTTTCCAATTCGCCGTATTCAAAAATCCAATCTAAAATTTCACTTTCAATCTCGATTGATTCTTTAACAATTTGATTGATTTCTTCAACCGTTGCCGTATCAAAATAATCAGGAAATTCTTCTTTGATTTTATTGATAATATAAATACCGGCATTTGCGTGAATTTGTTCGTCTACCGATGTCCAGGCAATAATATTGCTCACATTTTTCATAGCACCTTTAAAGCGCGTGAACGATAAAATAATGGCAAACTGACTGAATAACGAAACGTTTTCTATAAGTATGGTAAATAAAATCAGCGATTTTAAGTAGTCTTTCTTGTCTTCGGCTTTTGAGTGTTTTAGGGCATCAGACAAATAATCGATACGTTTTTTGATTACCGGAATCTGTATAACGTTTTCAAACGCATTGTTGTAACCTAAAACTTCTAACAAACGTGAATAAGCCTCTGAATGACGGAATTCGCACTCTGCAAACGTACTTCCCAAACCATTAAATTCAGGTTTTGGCAAATGCGTGTATAAATTGCCCCAGAAGGTTTTTACGTTCACTTCGATCTGTGCAATTGCCAATAAACTGCGCTTAACAATTTCTTGTTCAATTGGCGATAAATGCGAATGAAAATCTTGAATGTCTGCAGTAAAATCTACTTCAGAATGTACCCAGAACGATTTATTAATAGCGTTTGTGAAGTCTAAAATTTCCGGATATTCAAATGGTTTGTAATTAACACGTTTGGTAAAAATACTCATAACTAAATTTTTTTATATGTAACAATAGAAGTAAATTTTGAAAGAATACGTCCATATAAAAAAGAAAGTTTCCTAGCAATTTACTTTAAAGGGCGAAAGCAACGCTGTTTTTTACAAGAGGTCTGACTCATAAGTTTCTCACTTATTTACAGTTGCGCAACAGTTCAAGGCTTACACTTGATTCTCTTAATCGTTGTAAAAATCTATGTCAAAATTATCGTATTTAATTTGATTTCCAACTTCATTTTTGTGTTTTTTTAATGATAAGTTATGAACAATTTTTGTTGATAATTAATTATAAATATTTTACCTAAATTTAAATCATTTCATTTGTGTAGTTTAAAAATATTTTTATTTTTTGTAAACTTTTTCAATTTTAAAAAATGTTATAGTGTTGATATTTAGTTTTTTAATTAAATTTATTTGTAAACTTTTTGTTTTTGGTAAATTTGAGTTGTTGTTGATAACTTTTAATTTATTTTCTTGTTAGTTGTGTTTTGTTAATTAAAAATATGTAATTTTAGCAAAGAAATTCATCTGCAGAAAAAGTAAATTACTTAACTGTTTTTGAATTGATTACAACAGAGAAAAATTAAAAAAATATAGTATGGAAATAGAACCACAGGTTTTAGAAATGAAAAAAACGTATACCAATGAAGAGGCTGTAAAAGCATCGACAGAATATTTTAAAGGCGATGTTTTGGCGGCAACGGTTTTTGTTAATAAATATGCTTTGAAAGATTCGCAAGGGAATATTTATGAAAAAACACCAGACGATATGCACCGCCGTATTGCATCTGAAATTGCTCGTGTAGAAGCAAAATATGCAAACCCAATGAGCGAAGAACAGCTTTTTGATCTGATTAAAAACTTTACTTACATAATTCCGCAAGGAAGCCCAATGACTGGAATCGGAAATCCGTTTCAAATTGCGTCGTTATCAAACTGTTTCGTAATTGGTAACAATGGCGACAGCGATTCTTATGGCGGTATCATGAAGATCGATCAGGAACAAGTTCAATTAATGAAGCGTCGCGGTGGAGTAGGGCACGACCTGTCGCACATTCGCCCGAAAGGTTCACCGGTTAAAAATTCAGCATTAACATCAACAGGATTGGTTCCGTTTATGGAGCGTTTTTCTAATTCAACACGCGAAGTAGCACAAGACGGTCGTCGTGGTGCATTAATGTTGTCTGTTTCAATAAATCATCCCGATGCAGAAAGTTTTATCGATGCAAAATTAGAACAAGGCAAAGTTACCGGAGCAAACGTTTCGGTTCGAATAGATGATTCTTTCATGAATGCTGTTCGAAATAATGAACTGTATACACAGAAATATCCGATTTTTTCTCAAAATCCAAAGTTTTCAAAAGAAATGAATGCTGCCGATTTATGGAAAAAAATTGTACATAACGCATGGAAATCTGCCGAACCGGGAATTTTATTCTGGGACACCATTATTAAAGAATCGCTGCCAGATTGTTATGCAGATTTAGGTTACAAAACATTATCTACAAATCCTTGTGGCGAAATTCCGTTATGTGCTTATGATTCTTGCCGTTTATTGGCGATCAATCTGTTTTCGTATGTAGTGAATCCGTTTACTGCCGATGCTTATTTCGATTTTGATTTATTCAAAAAACATGTAGCGGTTGCACAACGTATGATGGATGATATTATTGATTTGGAGTTGGAAAAAATTGATACGATCATCCAAAAAATCGACGAAGATCCTGAAGAAGCAGAAGTAAAACGTATCGAGCGTAATTTATGGATCGAAATCCGTAAAAAAGCCGATGAAGGTCGTAGAACCGGAGTAGGAATCACTGCAGAAGGCGATATGTTAGCAGCATTAAACATTCGTTACGGATCAGAAGAAGGAAATAAATTCTCTGAAAATATACATAAAACATTGGCGTTGGCTGCTTATCGTTCATCGGTAGAAATGGCTAAAGAACGTGGGGCCTTTGCAATTTACGATTCTAAACGCGAGTTGAACAATCCGTTTGCGTTGCGTATTAAAGAAGCTGATCCTGAATTGTATAACGATATGCAGGAATACGGACGTAGAAATATTGCTTTATTAACCATTGCACCAACAGGTTCAACATCAATCTTATCGCAAACAACATCTGGAATCGAACCTGTTTTTATGCCGGTTTACAAACGTAGAAGAAAAGTAAATCCAAACGATAAAGATGTTCGTGTTGATTTTATTGATGAAGTAGGCGATTCTTGGGAAGAGTACGTTGTTTTCCACCATAAATTTAAAATGTGGATGGAAGTAAACGGAATGGATTCTTCTAAAAATTATTCGCAAGACGAAATTAATGTGCTGATTGAAAAATCGCCATATTACAAAGCAACATCAAACGATGTAGATTATTTAAGCAAAGTAGAAATGCAGGGCGCTATTCAAAAATGGGTAGATCATTCTATTTCTGTAACCATCAACGTTCCTAACGATGTTACCGAAGAATTGGTTGGTCAATTATACATGAAAGCGTGGGAAGTTGGTTGTAAAGGTGTAACGGTTTATCGTGATGGTTCTCGTTCTGGCGTATTGATTTCTAACGATAAAAAAGAAGAAAAGAAAACCGAAACCGAAGCAGAAACCGAAGTTTCATTCCCAACAAAACGGCCACAAATTTTAGAAGCAGATGTAGTTCGTTTTCAAAATAACAAAGAAAAATGGATTGCTTTTATCGGGAAAATCGAAAATCAACCATACGAAATTTTCACCGGTTTAGCAGATGATGAAGACGGAATTTTGATTCCACGCTGGGTAAACGAAGGTTTTATTATTAAAAATCGCGATGAAAAAGGAAACACACGTTACGATTTTCAATATGTAAACCAACGCGGTTATAAAACGACTATTGAAGGATTATCGTACCGTTTTGATCCGGTTTTCTGGAATTACGCAAAATTAATTTCTGGAACGTTACGTCACGGAATGAAAATTGAAAACGTGGTAGATTTAATTAACTCGTTACAGTTAGATAATGAATCAATCAATACATGGAAAAACGGTGTGGCACGTGCCTTAAAACGCTTTGTGCCAGACGGAACCGAAGCAAACGGACAAAAATGTATGAACTGTAGTTCTACAAATTTAATGTACCAAGAAGGCTGTTTAACCTGTAAAGATTGCGGATCGTCTAAATGCGGGTAATCAATACAATAATATAAAAAGAAAAAGAGGAGCTTTAATGCTTCTTTTTTTATGTAAGCGTTTTGTTAACTAAGTGATCATTATGAAAATTATAATTGATAAAATCAATTCAGAACCGAAACATAGTTTATCAAAGAGTGAACTTCAATTAATTTTGAGTAAACTACCAGTTGATTCTATAAATAGTTTCACAATGTTTAAAATTTCCGCACAAATGTTTTCTAATTCTGGTTGGAATAGACCTGTTATATTTAATTTGAGTAGATCGACTTTTAATATAATGTCACGTGGTTTGAATAAGGAATACATTGTTAAAGAATTGCTCATCGAAATTTTTTCTCATTATACAAAAATTAGTTTTGAAACAATTGGTAATAAATTAAACATTCAACAACGTAATAAGCTGGAGGAAATTATAACACCTTATTATCAAGATATTATTAAAGAATTAGGAATAAATTAAAACAGGTGTTTTCTTAATAGTTTTTACTTGTAAAATATCATTTAAATCACTCTTTTTTCGTAAATTTGCAGACTGAAAATGTTTAATTTATGATGTTAGATCGTTTACAATATGTAAAACAACGTTATGATGAGGTATCTGATTTGATTATTCAGCCAGATGTTATTGCCGATCAAAAACGTTACGTGCAGTTAAATAAAGAATACAAAGACTTAAAAGGCTTGGTTGAAAAGCGTGAAGAGTATATAAATATTGTCGGAAATATTGATGAAGCCAAAGAAATCATTTCAGATGGAAGTGATGCAGAAATGGTTGAAATGGCTAAAATGCAGTTAGACGAAGCACAAACACGCTTACCTGAATTAGAAGAAGAAATTAAATTTATGCTGATCCCGAAAGATCCGGAAGATGCTAAAAACGTAATGGTCGAAATCCGTGCAGGAACAGGTGGTGACGAAGCTTCAATCTTTGCAGGAGATTTATTCCGTATGTACACAAAATTCTGCGAAACCAAAGGGTGGAGAACTTCGGTTGTAGATTTAAATGAAGGAACATCGGGCGGATTTAAAGAAGTTATTTTTGAAGTTAGCGGCGAAGATGTTTACGGAACATTAAAATACGAAGCCGGCGTACACCGTGTACAGCGCGTTCCACAAACCGAAACACAAGGTCGTGTGCATACATCGGCAGCAACGGTAATGGTTTTACCAGAAGCAGAAGAGTTTGATGTACAGATTGATATGAACGAAGTTCGTGTTGATTTTTTCTGTTCGTCTGGTCCGGGTGGTCAGTCGGTAAACACCACAAAATCGGCGGTACGTTTAACGCACATTCCAACAGGTTTGGTGGCGCAATGTCAAGATCAAAAATCGCAACATAAAAATAAAGACAAAGCGTTAACCGTTTTACGTTCGCGTTTATACGAAATGGAACTGGCTAAAAAGCAGGAAGAAGACGCTACAAAACGCTCTTCTCAGGTTTCATCGGGCGACCGTTCTGCTAAAATTCGTACCTATAACTATCCGCAAGGTCGTGTAACCGATCACAGAATAGGAATGGACGTTTTTGATATGGACGGTGTTATGAGTGGAAAAATTCAGAAATTTATCGATGAATTACAGCTTGTAGCAAATACCGAAAAGTTAAAAGAATCAGAAGTATTTTAATTTATTATATTTGTAAAGCCTCTTTTTTAGAGGCTTTTTTTCTATTTTAAAGCACAAACATTTGGCATTTTTTTTTACATAGTCCCGCTTTCGTTCATAGTTTTGTTTCACAAAAGCTAATCCACTCAATCGGGGCTAAACACAATCATAGTGCCTGTTTTTAAAGTTTCAAAAAAATGACTACAAAACAACTTTACAATCAAATTCAGCAAAAAAAATCATTCCTATGTGTAGGTTTAGATGTTGATTTAAATAAAATTCCACAGCATTTGTTAACAACCGAAGATCCAATTTTCGAATTCAACAAAGCAATTATCGATGCTACACACGATTTATGTGTATCCTACAAACCAAACACTGCTTTTTATGAGGCTTACGGCTTAAAAGGTTGGCAGTCTTTAGAAAAAACAATCAATTACATCAACGAAAATTATCCTGATATTTTCACTATTGCAGATGCTAAACGTGGCGATATCGGTAATACGTCAACCATGTACGCAAAAGCTTTTTTAGAAGATCTAAATTTCGATTCGGTTACCGTTGCACCTTATATGGGTAAAGATTCGGTTGAGCCTTTTTTGGCTTTTGAAAACAAACATACCATTTTACTTGCATTAACATCAAACGAAGGTGCTTTTGATTTTCAAACGCAACAAGTGAACGATAAACCAATGTATCAAACCGTATTGGAAACATCAAAAACTTGGAAAAACAGCGAGAATTTAATGTATGTTGTGGGTGCCACCAAAGCAGAATATTTCAAGGAAATCCGTAACATCGTTCCCGATTCGTTCTTGTTGGTTCCTGGAGTAGGAGCACAAGGCGGAAGTTTAGAAGATGTGTGCAAATTCGGAATGAACAAACAAGTAGGGTTGTTAATCAATTCATCGCGTGGAATCATTTATGCATCAAACCAAAAAGATTTTTCCGAAGCTGCCAGAAATGAAGCATTGAAACTTCAACGAGCAATGGCAATAATTTTAGAACAAAACTAAAAAATGTTGACAATTACAGACGATTTAGGATCGCAACATATTTTTGATCAAACGCCAAAACGCATCGTAAGTTTAGTTCCTTCGTTAACTGAAACCTTATACGAGTTGGGCTTGGAAAGTGATATTATTGGAATTACAAAGTTCTGTGTGCATCCGTATCATTTAAAATCGGTCAAAATCATTGTTGGCGGTACTAAAAATGTTCATATCGAGAAAATTAAAGCTCTTAATCCCGACATCATCATTGCCAATAAAGAAGAAAATACATTGGAAATCGTTGACAGTTTAAGAGATATTTGTCCTGTTTTTGTGACTGATATTGTTACGGTGGAAGATACGTTGAAAACCATTAATGATTTTGGATTGCTTTTTAAACGTACTACCGATGCCAAAAAATGGATAGAAAAAATTAAGTTTGCAAATGATGATTTTGCCATTTTTATGCAAGACAAAAAACGGCAGAAAGCTGCCTATTTAATTTGGCGCGAACCTTATATGGCTGCCGGAAGTGAAACTTTTATCAATGAAATGTTGAAACTTAATAAGTTTGAAAACATGTACGAATTGTTTGAAGGTAGATATCCGGAAGTCGAAATCAGAAAAATGCGCATTCAAGGCGATCCCGATTTGGTTTTACTATCGTCTGAACCTTATCCTTTTAAAGAAGAACACGCTTTTGAAATTGGTCGAGTTACGCATCACGCCAAAACCGTTTTTGTAGATGGTGAAATGTTTTCGTGGTACGGTACCAGATTATTTAAGGCTTTCCAGTATTTTAAAGCATTGCAAAACAGAATTGAAGAATAAAAAACTGAATCCATTGGATTCAGTTTTTTAATCGTGTTCCGGCCAAACCAGTTTATCTGTATTGTATCCAAAACTTTGTGCTTTTAAAACAAAATATTGCCTAACAATTTCGGGCATGGTTTTCTCTCTTGATAAAATCCACATATAATCGGTATTCTTTCCAAAAACAAGCGCATATTGATAGTCGTTTGTAATTTCAACCACATTGTATTCATCATAAAAAGGTCCCCAAAACGATACTTTTAAAGCACCTGTATGCTTTTTACGCGGTTTTGCTTTTCCTTCAGCAACTTCCCATTCTTCTTTAACATAGTTCCAGCCTTGATTTACAACTTTAATGGAATTGTCTTTGTTTAAACTGTAATGAGCTGTGGTGTTGTCCAGATTTTTTTCGTGACGAAAATCTAAACGGGCAATTTCGTACCATCTGCCTAAATACCTCATAGTATCAAACGGAGTTACAACGGTGACATCATCACCTTTTTTTCTGTTTTTTAATGCCAGATATGCGAGAGAACCAATTCCTACGGCACCTGCGGTTAATAAAATTTTCTTTTTTTGCATGATTTTTTCTTTTAAAGTTACAAAAAACATATTGAAGTCCAAAATCAACAACATAAAGATTTAGTATATTTGATCTTTATACGATTTAAAATACCAAATGGGAGTAGCAGAATTATTATTGAAACGGAAGCAGGAATTAGCTGCTAAAAATATAAACGAAGGAGAAATTTTCCGCTCAAACTTTGCTTCAGAAAAGAATGTTGTGAAATTAGAAAGTGGTGTATTGTACAAAATTATTGAAGAAGGTTCTGGAGTTTTACCTACTGTTCAGAATAAGGTACGCTGCCATTATCACGGTACAAATATTTACGGCGAATTATTTGACAGTTCTGTTGATAGAGGAAAACCAGCCGATTTTCAGATCAGCAAATTAATAAAAGGTTGGCAAGAAGTAATGCCGTTACTTAAAGTAGGATCTAAAGCTAAAATTGTAATTCCGCCCGATGCTGCTTATGGTGATCAACAAATTTCAAAAGAAATAGGACCACACAGTACATTGATTTTTGAAGTGGAATTGTTGGAAGTTTTATAAAAACAAAACGCTTTCGTAATGAAAGCGTTTTTTGTATAATTATTTCTTATCCTGCATTGCAAAAACCGTTTTTAAAACATTGGTTGAACGTGCAGAAACATTTGTTCTAATGTTTGCTTCTTCTTTTTCAATCATTGTGTAAACGCCGGTTAAAGCTTGTTGCGTAACATAATCTGTTAAATCTGGATTTATCTTTTTAACTGTTGGTATAGCATTATATTTTGTAATAATATTGCTCCAAACTTTATCGGCACCAACTTTTGTAAACGACGATTTTATCACTGGATTAAATTTAGTGTATAAAGATGTTTTTGTCGATTTTTGTAAATACTGGGTAGCAGCGTTTTTGTTACCCATTAAAATATTTGTAGCGTCATATATAGTCATCTTTGTGATAGCATCAACAAAAATAGGCGTAGCCTCTTTCACAGCGTTACTTGCCGCTTTATTAAGCGATTTAATACCTTCGTCTGCCAAACTTCCTAAACCAACATCGCGTAAGGTTTTTTCAACTTTTTGTAATTCGCTTGGTAAGCCAATTCTAACTAAAGAATTATTGTAAAAACCGTCGGTTTTTGTAAGGTTTACCACCTGTTTGTCAATACCTTGTTGTAAAGCTTCTTTTAAACCTGCAGCAATCTGAGTTTGCCCTAACCCAGAAGTTTCTAAAATTTGTGGTAATTGGCTGGCAGCTTGTTGTAACTGTGCACTTGTGCAGCTACTTAACATTAATGAAACAACTGCAATTGGAATGATCATTTTTTTCATACTAAATTTTTATTTATGATATACTTGTGAAATAATTTCGCAACAAATCTCGGTTGATTTTACTCGGAGTAAAAACTTCTAAAATTTGCGGTTGATCGTTTTGGGAAAATAACAATTTTAATGCCAAGTTTAATTCTTCTTCGTTATTTGCGGTTAAATAGTTAAACTGATACATTTTAGCCAAATGTTCGGCGGTTAAATTATGTTCTGTTTCAAAAAACGTATTAAAGGTTTTGTTTTCAACATGACCAGGTAAAATTCTAAAAATTCCACCGCCGCTATTGTTTATAATTATAATTTTAAAATTTGTAGGTATATAATTGTTCCACAACGCATTACTATCGTAAAAGAAACTAATATCGCCCGAAATTAAAACAGTAGGTTTGCTGGAAATTACCGATGCACCAATAGCTGTTGATGTTGATCCATCGATACCACTTGTACCACGATTACAGTAAACATCAATACTTTTATCGGTTTCAAACAATTGCGCGTATCTAATAACGGCACTGTTACTTATTTGCAGTTGAATGTTTTGCGGAAGATTGTTCCAAATAATATGAAATGATTTTAAATCTGAAAAAGGAATGGCATCCATGTAGGTTTGATGTCCTTTTTTTCGATTCATCATTATTGATTGAATCTTCTCTGAAAAATTCGAATTTATAACTGAAATACGTTCTTTTATCTGATTGATAAAATGATTTGGCGAAACACTAATATGTTTGGTTAACGATGAAAAAGTATCGTATGCGCGTAACTCATCAATATGCCAATGATTTTTAGCAGGATAATTTCTAAATAATGCTTTTACACGTTTTGATACGATCATTCCTCCGAAAGTCAGCAACAAATCGGGTTGAAAATCTTTAAAATCGTCTTCAGAAAAAGTGCTAATCAATGTATCAATATTGGCAACAATATTTTTATGATGAATGTTTGAATTGATTTCCGTAAGAATCACCACATTTGGTAACGACGCCAAAAAATCAATATTTTCTTTTGAAATGATATCCGGATTTTGTGATCCGATCAGCACCACAATTTTTTCTCCATTTTGAATGATTGTTGTATCAAACTCTTCTTCAACTTTAACTTCTGATTCATCATTCAATAAAAGGGAATTGTAGCTATATTGGCTTACAATATTGTACAATGGTTCTTCGAACGGAACATTGATATGCACCGGACCTTTTTTATTTTTTGCAGTAGCAATGGCTTTTTGGATTAATTCATCATTTTCTGCAGAAGCTTCATCCAATAAATTAGCATTAAACAACGAATGATTTTCAAAAACATTTCGCTGACGAATGGTTTGTCCGTCGCCAATATCAATTTTAGAAGTAGGTCTGTCTGCAGAAACAACAATTAGCGGAATCTGGCTGTAAAAAGCTTCGGCAACCGCAGGATAATAATTCAACAACGCCGATCCCGATGTACATAACAAGGCTGTTGGCTGGTTCAATTGCTGGGCAATACCCATGGCAAAAAATGCCGCGCAACGTTCATCAACAATGCTATAACATGTAAAAAAAGAATCGTTTGTAAAACCAATGGTTAAAGGTGCGTTGCGAGAACCGGGCGAAATAATGATATGTTGTATTCCCTTTGCTTTAAAAAGTTGTAAAATACTTTGTGCCAAAGGTATTTCGGGATAATTCATTTCTAAAAATTAATTATTCAAAGATACGAACTATCCTGAAAAGGAAGAATTTTATCGTTGAAAACTCTTGTATTTACGCAAAGACCTCAGAGGTTTTTAAAACTTGTGAGGTCTGAATCTATAACTTTTCACAGAATCTTATTTTCCTTCAATCCAATTGGTAATTTCGCTATCGGTTGGCGAAACTTTCGGACTGATTACTTTTGCCAGTTTTCCTTCTTCGTTTATCAGGAATTTCTGGAAGTTCCATTCTACTACAAAATCGCCCAAACCATTTTTGCTTTTTTGCGTTAAGTATTGATACAAAGGTTCCATTGCATCGCCTTTTACCTCAATTTTACTCATCATAGGAAAAGTAACGCCGTAATTTAATTTACAGAATTCTGCAATTTCTTCGTTCGTTCCGGGATCCTGACTCATGAAATCATTTGTTGGGAAACCAATAATCACAAAGTTTTGATCTTTGTATTTTTGATACAGTTTTTCTAATTCTTCAAACTGTGGGGTCAATCCGCATTTAGATGCCGTGTTAACAATCAACACTTTTTTACCTTTTAAATCGGCAAGATTAAATTCGCCTCCGGTAATATCTTTTACTTTGAACTGATAAATAGGGTCGACATTTTTTTGTTGTTCCATAATAATTTGGGGATTTTCTGTTACAGGTTTATTTTTTGTACAACTTAAAGCCAAAACGGCACTAGCAATAAAAATATATTTCATAGATCGGTTTTTTAAAATTTATTGTTGTTTAATTTAATAAAGTTATCGTTTATTTGGTTGTAATGCAATAAAAAAGCTCTCCGAAGGGAAAGCTTTTTTGTTTATTTTTTATAATACTTTTTATACTTGTAAAATGCCAGCGAACCTAATACAGTTATAATTCCTATTGAAATCCAAATGAATGAAGGAGTTACAACCTGATCACCTTTTGCGTATGAATGCAAGCCTGATAAGTAAAAATTCACTCCGAAATAAGTCATCATAATACTGTAAAAAGCTAAAACAGACATTAAGTTGTAAATCCATAATCCGCGTAATGCTGGTACAAAACGCATGTGAATTACAAAGGCATAAACCATAATTGAAATTAACGCCCATGTTTCTTTTGGATCCCAACCCCAATAACGACCCCAACTTTCATTAGCCCATTGTCCACCCATAAAGTTACCAATTGTAAGCATAACCAGACCAACGGTAATAGCCATTTCGTTAATATAGGTAATTTCTTTTAGGTTTAATTCCATTTTTGCTTTGTTGCTCTTTGTTGTAAAAATCATTAAAAACAATGCTACAACACCTAAAATCATTCCTAAAGTAAATGGTCCGTAACTACCAACAATAATTGATACGTGAATCATTAACCAATACGAATCTAAAACTGCCTGTAGGTTTCCAATCGAAGGATCCATCCAGTTCCAATGTGCAATCATTAAAATCATTCCGGCAACAAATGCTGTAGATGCTGTTGTTAAACTCGATTTTCTTCCGAAAATTAAACCGAACAACATAGTAGCCCATCCAACATAAATCATCGATTCATAAGCGTCTGACCATGGTGCGTGACCTGAAACATACCAACGAGCAATTAAACCGGCAGTGTGTAATGCAAAAAGAAAAAGAGTAACACCAATAAAAAATTTAGTTGCTAATTTTAAAGCCTTATTATCTTTAAAAATGCGTACGATTACAATGATGAACAACACCACAGACACATACATGTAGTATGAAAACAGCTTTTTAAAGATGTCGTATTTGTTGTATAAAATTTCGGCTTTTACTTTTTGTTCGCTTGGAACTACCTTGCTACCGTATTTTTTTTGAAAATTTATAATTGATGTTAAAAGCTCGTCTGACGGTTTAAAATCTTTTGTTTCGATTGATTTTAAAAGCGAGGTAGTGTACATTGGCAAGATGTTTTTAGCATAGATAGAATCCATACCTTTCATTCCTGCTTCGTTCAACTCTAAATACGAAACCCATTTATCGTTTTCATGTCCTGGAACCGGAAAAATTTTCATTATTTGACCACTAACAGCAGAATATAATAAATTTACTTTTTCATCGGTAGCGATATAATCTGTTTGAAACTTATTCTTAACTGATGCCTGATGTGCTTCATCTAAAAATTGATCTAATTTGTAATTTCCTTTATCATCGAAAAAATCGGCTAACGAAGCATATTTAGCATCTGCAGGGATTCCGATTAACGAACGAATACTATCGTTTCCTTTTGCTAGATTGATGATTGGCACATGGTACCACAACTGCGGAAATTGCGTAATGGAAAGCATTACCTGATCAGAATCCATACCGCGGAAATGATCGTCTTTACTAACTTTACGAAGCAATTCAGACGAAAACGTATTGATAGGCTTCATACGTCCGCCTATATCCTGAATAATAATTGATCCAAACAAATCGGCATGTTCTTGCGAAACAGTTGTTTTTACAAGCAGAGAATCAATTTGTGCGGTAGATGGTTTGTTGTGTGCGTGTTGTGCCGTTGCAGAAAACAATCCGAATAATAAACCAATGATGGTTAAAGCTGCTTTTTTAGCGTGAATTTTGTTTAGTTTTTTACGTAAATCGCTAAAACGTGTGTTTTTGTTAAATAAAATGCACAACATAGCAATATATAGTAAGGTATAACCAATATAAGTAATCCAAGTTCCCCAGAAATCATGGTTTACAGATAAGTGTGTTCCTTTTTCGTCAGGATCATAAGATGCCTGGAAAAAACGATAACCTTTGTGGTCTAAAACGTGGTTCATGTAAATTCTGTAATCGAAAGATTTATCAGGATCGATAATTGTTACCTGACTTTCAAACGATGAATAACTTTTTTCGGTTCCCGGATATTTCTTTGCGATAAAATCGTTCAATTTTACCTGAAAAGGAGTAGTGTAAACTTTTGATCCGTAGATTAAAGTAAATTCTAATTCACCAATTTTAAACGACTGTGGTATACCCATTTGTCCTTTAGAACCCATTAAGATAACGTCTTGTTCTTTTCCTTGTGAACGAACGGTCAATACTAAAGCGTCGGTAGAATTTTTAGCCTTGAAATCACCATTAGATTTTAAAGTCTTTTTTCCTTTTATTGGTCGATCCATTACAAACTGAACCACACCACCTAAACTGTACATTGAACGATAATTTAACGGTGCAACTGTATTAGCTAAAACGTCACCTTTTGCCTGCGTTGCCATAACTTGATAGTTACCACCAAACGGAGTTTTAATCTGCATTTCTCCATTTTCGTTAGTGAAAAAGTTAACAGCGCCTTCAACCTGTTTGTTGTAGGTGTACAGCATTCCATGAATATCTTCTTGAGTTCCTTCCTCAATAAAATGTTCGTGACGTTCGCCGTGGCTTGATTCTACTAACTTTAAAAAGCTTTTTCCGTTAGGTGTTTCTTCAACAACTTCTTGGGCACCCATTACGAAATCTTTAAACTCTACTTCGAACGGAATGTTGTTAAAATCGTCTTTTATTTTAAAATGGTTTGATGCGAAATTACTTATGAAATTATCTTTATCTAATGCTTCTGAAAAAAGACGTTGTTTTTCAAATGGTTTACGTTTAGCTTCACCATTCAAATCGCCATCAACCCAAACAGTTAAAAATGTTTTATCAGAAAAAAACTGGTTTGACATTTCGGTTTCACGAATAGGCATCATTCCTTCAAAACTAATATAACGGGTTACAAATGCGCCAATAAGTATTAAAATAAAGGATAAATGCAGTATTAAAGTATCCCATTTAGCTTTGCTTAACAAATTGTATCGCTTAATGTTGCCGATAAAGTTAAAAACAAAAATTAACATTATTGCTTCGAACCATTTGGTGTTGTAAACTAAAATTCGTGCTGTATCGGTGTTGTATTCATTTTCAATAAAGGTTGCAATACCCATAACGGCTGCAAAAACAATGAATAAAACAGCCATTAACCTTGTAGATGACAAAAAAGAGATAATTTTGCTCATAGTGAATAGTTGTTGTGTACTTAGAAATTTCCCAAAAGTACTTAAATTAAATGGCTTGCTGACCATTTTAACTTAATTTAAACAAATAAAAAATCATTGTGATTTAATAGAAAAAACTACATTTGTATTTTAAATAAAATTGATAGAATAATGCCTAAAATTTCACATAAAGGCGTGCAAATGCCAGAATCGCCAATACGTAAATTGGTTCCTTTTGCCGAAATAGCAAAGAAAAAAGGAAATAAAGTGTACCATTTAAATATTGGTCAGCCCGATATTAAAACGCCTGAAGTAGCTCTAAACGCGGTTAAAAATGCCGATATTACTGTTTTAGAATACAGTCATTCTGCAGGTTTTGAATCATACCGTGAGAAATTGGCAGCTTACTACCAAAAACAAGGTTTACCTATTAATAAAGAAGATATTATTATTACTACTGGTGGATCTGAAGCGTTGATTTTTGCAATGGGATCTACAATGGATGAAGGTGATGAAATTATCATTCCTGAACCTTTTTATGCAAACTATAACGGTTTTTCTACACAAAACGGAGTAAAAGTTGTTCCGGTAATGTCTGGAATTGAAACGGGTTTTGCATTGCCACCAATTGCCGATTTTGAAAAACTGATCACTTCGCGTACTAAAGCAATTTTAATCTGTAATCCTGGAAATCCAACCGGATATATGTACAGTAAAGAAGAAATTCAGCAGTTGGCGGCTTTGGTTAAAAAGCACGATTTGTTTTTAATTGCCGATGAAGTTTACCGTGAATTTGCTTACGACGGTTTTGAACATTTTTCTGTTATGAATGAAGAAAGCATCGCCGAAAACGCAATAATGATCGATTCTGTTTCAAAAAGATTCAGCATGTGTGGTGCACGTATTGGTTGTATCGTTTCTAAAAACAAAGAATTAATGGCGACTGCAATGAAATTTGCACAAGCACGTTTATCTCCGCCAACGTATGCTCAAATAGCATCAGAAGCAGCTTTAGATACACCTCAATCATACTTTGATGATGTAATCGTTGAGTATAAAGACCGACGAGATACTTTGGTAAATGCTTTAAATGCAATTGATGGTGTGCAGGTGGCAATGCCAAAAGGTGCGTTTTATTGTATTGCAAAATTACCTGTTGCAAACGCAGAAGACTTTGCTAAATGGTTGTTAGAGGATTATGATTTAAAGGGAGAAACAGTTATGGTTGCACCAGCTGCAGGATTTTACTCAACTCCGGGCGTTGGTTTAAACGAAGTTCGTTTGGCTTATGTTCTTAATAAGGAGGATTTAATTAAATCTGCCGAAATAATTAAAGAAGCATTGAAAGTTTATAATAAATAGAACAACTTAAATTTACACTGCCCTCAAAAAGTTAGATACTATTTGGGGGTATTTTTATGGAAAGAAAAGTAAAATGTAATCTTAGTATTTATTTGGGAATTTGTAGAACTAGCATTGAAAGGTTTCCGTTTGATTTATCATATATCAATAATTTTAGTTTTAAGAAAGTTTAATTGTATAAGTGTAATATTATTAGATAGAATTAAAGATTAAACAAATAAACAGAATTACTTTGTACGAATAAAAGTTCTCAAAATAATTTAAATCTTTATAAATTGTAATCTAAAAAGTATTTCACACACACTTTGGTTTTATTCATTAAAAATATCAGCAACTTAGAGTAAAGTAAAAATAATATTGAATTTAAATTAAAAAGTGTTCCATAATTTTACACTGCTCCAAAAAGTTAGACACTATTTGGGGACTGTCCATTACAAACTCTCTTTTTGTTTATTTATTAATCTCTTTAAGCATTTGTTCTTCTTTAAATGTCAATGGTACTACATTAAATTTTTCCCAATATTTTGTTTTGTAGTTTTTACCTAATCGGGTAAGTTTGCTTTCAGTATAAAAATTTTCACTTTTTGGTTGTGCTGCATTTTCATCAACCGAATCTACCAAAAGCTCTACGAAGCCTCCAACTTTTGTTAACTGATTCATCACTTGCGAAACTCCGAAAATTCTGTACGATGTATAAGTTAACGAGTATTTGTTGTTGTAAAAATTGAAAATAGTAGTTCGATTATAGAAACTACGTTTAAAACGGTGATTGTTTTGCTGTGTAAACTCATTGTTATTCATAAATTTTTCAGATAAGTTGGCTTTAATCTCTCTGATTAAATAATCGTGAGCTCCATAAATCATGGTTCCCGAAAGTGTAGCTTTTTTCGCATTGTCAATAGGATTAAAATTTAAAACATATAATTCTGTTCCATCAGCAGCGGTTTTAGCGGTAATGTATAAATCATATTCTTTATCTGCAATAATGCTTTTTATCAGTTTAAAATCAAATTCATTAGAAACACGTTCTTTTAAATCTCCCCAATAATATCCAACTAAAGATATAGAATCAAATTTTTTAGCTTCTTCATTCGAAAACTTTACGCTTCGGCTTTCATTTACAATTACATTATTTTTATTGATAGATTGCAAATGATAATCAATTTCGGCATCTTCGTACTGATACATTGTTCCATTAATATAAAGTAGTTCGCGGTAAAAAGTATTCAGTTTTAAATTTTTAGCGAATTTTTCCTGCGATGTTTTAATCGCTTTTTCAATTTCATCTTTTATTGATGTTTTTAAGATAACGATTTCTTCTAACGATTCGGTAGAAGACTGCATTTGAACATTGAATGATTTTTTGTCTTTTGCTGATAATTCTTGTGTAAAATAATCTAAATGTTTAATGATTAGTTTGGAATCTTGTACAGGCAGATTAAATTGAAATCGCCCTTCGCTGTTCGTAACCGTGCTTTTTCCGGATACATTTCCAATAATCATTACATATTGAATAGGTTTATTAGTTTCGCTGTCTTTGATAATTCCCTGAACCAATTGTTGTGCCTGAACCGAGATGTTTAAAAAGAGTAGTAGTGCAAGTAGAAAGTTTTTCATAAAAGGATTTTAAGTGTTTGTTGTGAAAAGTATGATTTTGTTACACAACTAACAAAAAAAGAGCCACATTTAGTGACTCTTTAACTTTTTATAAAAATAATTTGTTAAAAAACAAACATTGCACGTTCGTTCATCATTTCGTTCACTTCATCGGCAATCTGTTCAATTACTTCTTCATTTGTATGATTCATTATAACGCGATCAATTAAATCAACAATAGTTTCCATATCGCTTTCAATTAAACCACGTGTTGTAATTGCTGCAGTTCCCACACGAATTCCCGATGTTACAAACGGAGATTTATCATCAAACGGAACCATGTTTTTATTAACGGTAATTTCCGCTTTAACCAAAGCATTTTCTGCTTCTTTACCCGAAATATTTTTATTGCGTAAATCAATCAGCATCATGTGGTTATCAGTTCCGCCAGAAATAATATTGTAACCGCGTTTTACAAATGCGCTTGCCATAGCTTGTGCATTTTTTTGAACCTGTAACGCATAATGCATAAATTCGTCTTGTAAAGCTTCGCCAAAAGCAACCGCTTTAGCTGCAATAATGTGCATTAACGGACCACCTTGATTTCCTGGAAAAACAGCAGAATCTAACAAAGCAGACATCATACGTGTTTCACCTTTAGGCGTTTTTAAACCGAATGGATTTTCAAAATCTTTACCCATCATAATCATTCCGCCACGAGGACCACGCAAAGTTTTGTGCGTTGTTGTAGTAACGATATGACAGTGTGGAAGCGGATCAGATAACAATCCTTTTGCGATTAAACCAGCCGGATGAGAAATATCTGCCATTAACAAAGCGCCTATAGAATCTGCAATTTCGCGGAAACGCTTAAAATCCATATCACGAGAGTAAGCCGATGCACCTGCAATAATCAATTGTGGTTTTTCGCGTTTTGCAACTTCCTCAATTTTATCGTAATTAATCAATCCTGTAGCCTCATCAACACCATAAAAAACAGGGTTGTACAATTTACCCGAAAAGTTAACAGGCGAACCGTGTGTTAAATGTCCACCGTGCGATAAATCGAAACCTAAAATTTTGTCGCCTGGTTTTAAAACCGCTGCATAAACCGCCGTATTAGCTTGCGAACCCGAGTGTGGCTGTACGTTAACATATTCTGCATTAAACAAAGTTTTGGCTCTGTCTATAGCAATTTGTTCAACAATATCAACAACTTCACAGCCACCGTAATACCTTTTTCCGGGATATCCTTCTGCGTATTTATTGGTTAAAACCGATCCTGCAGCTTCCATTACCGGGTCGCTTACAAAATTTTCCGAAGCAATTAATTCCAAACCATTAACTTGTCTTTCTTGCTCGTCTAATATTAAATCAAAGATTTGTTCGTCGCGTTGCATTTCTATTAATTCTTTAAATTGAACTCAAATTTATAAAAAATCATTGTTATATTCGCATAAGTAATCTAATTAGAACAAAAAATAATTAAAACTATGAATATACCTGCTAACAATCCTAGCTTAAAATCGTGGTTAGAAGTTGCTCCGGCAAGTGATTTCCCTATACAAAACATACCTTTTGGCGTTTTTTCTGTTGAAGAAGACGATTTAGTGATTGGAACCAGAATTGGCGATTTTGCCATTAGTTTAACGGCTTTAAACGATTTAGGTTTTTTTAAGGATATTGATTTTGACGACAATGTGTTGTATGATGAAACCTTGAATGCTTTTATTAGTGAAGGAAAAGAAGTTTGGAGAGCCATTCGTAACAGAATTTCTGAAATTTTTGAAGCAAATAATCCAAAGTTACGTGACGATGCAAAATCGCGCGAACTGACTATTTTTAATGTAAATGAAGTTAATGTAGAGTTGCCTGTTTTTATTGGCGATTATACCGATTTTTACTCAAGCCGCGAGCACGCAACCAATGTTGGTATGATGTTCCGCGATCCAGCAAATGCTTTATTGCCAAACTGGTTACACTTACCTGTAGGTTATCATGGAAGAAGCTCAACTATTGTTCCATCAGGCGTTCCAGTTAACCGTCCGTTAGGACAATCGTTACCAAAAGGCGAAACACAACCTGTTTTCGGACCATCGAAAAGAGTAGATTTTGAATTAGAAACGGCGTTTATTACGGCTGATGCTAACGTTATGGGAGATAGAGTTTCGGTTGACGATGCTGAAAACCACATGTTTGGTATGGTGTTGTTAAACGATTGGTCTGCACGCGATATTCAGGCTTGGGAATATGTGCCGCTTGGACCATTTTTAGCGAAAAACTTTGGTTCATCAATTTCATGTTGGGTAGTTACAATGGATGCTTTAGAGCCTTTTCGTTGTGCAAGTCCATCGCAAGAAGATCCAAAACCATTATCATATCTACAGCAAAAAGGCGATCATTCTTTTGATATTAATTTAGAAGTGATTATTCAGCCAGAAGATAAAGAAGGAAAAACAGTTTGTAAATCGAACTTTAAATATATGTATTGGACCATGGCACAGCAACTGGCGCACCACACCGTAAATGGTTGTTTGGTTACTTCAGGAGATTTAATGGGATCTGGAACAATTTCAGGACCTACAAAGGATAGTTTTGGTTCAATGTTGGAATTATCTTGGGGCGGACAAAATCCAATTGAAATGCCCGATGGATCTACACGTACTTTTATAGAAGATTATGATACAGTAATTATGAAAGGTTACTGTGAAAAAGATGGTGTGCGTATCGGTTTTGGTGATGTTTCATCTCAATTATTACCTGCAGTTCCGTTAGAGAATTAAAATATTGATAAATAGTATGTTACAAGTCCATTCGAAAGAGTGGGCTTTTTTTAGTTAAAAATCTAAATAATTTGTTAAATAAAATTTTGATTTTAACATAAATATTTATTTTATTTACAAAAAAAACATTTATGAATTTCAAACTTTTATCATTAAGAACAATTGTTCTTACTTCTGCTATTTCTTTCCCTGAATATAAAATCAATATTAAATAAATAATATTCTAACCTAAAATCATAATGAAAAAAACAATTATTTTAACAATTGCCTTATTAGGCGTTCAATTTTTATCACACGCACAACGAAACAATGGATATCTTGACTATAAAGTATTTTTGGGCTATACAAATGTAGGGGGAAAGTCTGGTGTTGAATATCAAAACGATTTTCGTAGAAGTGAATTGTTTTCTTGGGGTACACAATTTACACTTTTATTGAATGCGAATGAAAACAGCGATGCAGTAGGTTACGAAAAAACATTTAATTTTTTAGATAGTTGTGATGGAGGGGGATTTGTTCGCTTTCATTTCACAGAAGCACTAAATTTACGTGAAAATGTAGATCCCTATTTAGGAGCCGATTTTACAGTACGTTCATTAGGTGCACATGTTGGCTTAAAGTACAATTTTAGTGAAATAGTTGGTGTATATGCAATGTATAAGCAAAGTTTTTCTTCATCGTTTATGGGTGATACGAAACTTTCGGAAAAAGAAGGTGAATATACACCAAGCTATTTTGGAAAAAAAGCAGCATTATCTGTTGGTGTTACTTTTAGGTTATTTAAGGATTAATAATTCATGGAACATGTTAAAAAACCATTATTTTGAATGATTTTTTTTATTATATTTATTGATAAATTATATTATTATGAAAAATTTAGTATTCTTTTCATTTATTTTTAGTATCATAGCATGCTCTGATGATAATTTTTCAAGAAGTGATTTTGAAAGGCAACGTAACAATGAGGTGGCTGAAAAACCACCTGAAGGTATAAAAATAAAACATAAGTTAGGTTTTATTTTTACCAATTTTCATTATCATAGTAATGGTTTTGTAGATTCTACCTATACATCTGATATAATGAGAGGCTATCAAAATATAAGTGAAAAGTTCATTTATAATAAGTTAAATAAAATTGTTGAACGAACAATTTATCATGTATATCCTTATAATCCTCAATCTAACAAAATAGTAAAAATAAACTATAGATATAATCTTAAAGATCAAATTGTTTTAGCAATCATTATTGAAGAGGGAGCTACTGTACAAGACACTCTGTATTATAAATATAATCAAGATGGAAGTTTAATAAACCCAAATAAAAAGGTTATAAATGAAAATCTAGTTCAAGATGCGTTAAGAAAATATGAGTTTGATACGTTCCGAAATCCTTACTATAATCTGTATCCTAAAGCGTATCGTATTATAAACTACATAAATAAAAATAATATATTAAAAACCGAGAGTATTTATGGATCTGATGTTTATGTCAATATACATACGTTGAAATATAATAGTGAAGATTATATAATAGAAGAACATATTTCAGACATGGGGCTCGATACAGATGATCATCGTGAATTTATATATCATTAAAAGTATCACTATTATCAATTTAATTACTGCAAAAATCTCTAAAACATAACCAAAAAACTAAATACCAAAAAGCGTATATTTGCAGCTTGTAAACAACAAGTATGAAATTCGATTTATTGCACACCGATATAAACTCAAAAGCTAGGGCAGGAGTTATTACAACTGATCACGGCGTTATTGAAACCCCAATATTTATGCCCGTTGGAACGGCAGGAACTGTTAAAGGAGTGCATCAGCGCGAATTAAAAGAAGACATTAATCCCGATATTATTTTAGGAAACACCTACCATTTGTATTTGCGTCCGAAAACCGAAATTTTAGAAAAAGCCGGCGGATTACATAAATTTATGAATTGGGATCGTAATATTTTAACCGATTCTGGTGGTTTTCAGGTTTATTCGTTATCAGGCAGAAGAAAAATTAAAGAAGAAGGTGTTAAGTTTAAATCGCACATCGATGGCTCTTACCACTTTTTTTCTCCGGAAAATGTAATGGAAATTCAGCGTACCATTGGTGCAGATATTATTATGGCGTTCGATGAATGTACACCTTATCCTTGCGATTACCGTTATGCACAGCGTTCCATGCACATGACACATCGCTGGTTAGATCGTTGTATTAATCATTTAGAAAAAGTTCCTACAAAATACGGTTACGATCAAGCATTTTTCCCTATCGTTCAAGGATCAACCTTTAAAGATTTACGCGCACAATCTGCAGAATATATTGCAAATGCAGGTGCAGTTGGTAACGCTATTGGTGGATTATCGGTTGGTGAACCTGCCGAAGAAATGTACGAAATGTGCGAAATCGTTACAAATATTCTTCCTAAAGACAAACCACGTTATTTAATGGGTGTTGGTACGCCGATTAATATATTAGAAAATATTGCATTGGGTATTGATATGTTCGATTGCGTAATGCCTACACGTAATGCACGTAACGGAATGTTGTTTACCAGCGAAGGTTTCATCAATATAAAAAATAAAAAATGGGAGGATGATTATAGTCCGATCGATCCAATGGGAAACACGTGGGTTGATACCGATTATTCTAAAGCATATTTGCGCCATTTATTTGTATCAAATGAATACCTTGGGAAACAAATTGCAACCATTCACAACCTTGGTTTTTACATGTGGTTGGTACGTGAAGCCCGCAGACAGATTATTGCTGGAACGTTTTACGCATGGAAAGAAAAAATGGTAAAACAAATGGCTACCCGTTTATAATTAGGCATAATGAAAATCATTGACTGGTACATATTAAAAAGATATCTGGGAACATTCTTTGTAATGATCCTGCTTTTTATTCCTATTGGAATTGCGGTTGACGTTGCCGACAGAATTAATAAAATTCTTGAAAACAACATTCCGCTGGTTGATGTTTTAGAGTACTACGGCAATTTTACGATCTATTTTGCCAACATGCTTTTCCCGATATTTTTGTTTATTTCCATTATCTGGTTTACATCAAAATTAGCCTCTAATACCGAGATTGTAGCTATTTTAAGTTCCGGAATTTCGTATATGCGCTTTCTGCGTCCGTACATTATTGGTGCAACATTTATATCGATCTTTGCTTTGTTAATGGGCTTTTTCATTGTCCCTAAAGCAAGTTTGGGTTACAACGATTTTAGATACAAATATTTAAAACGGAAAGAAATTCGCGAAACGCAGAACGTTTTTAAACAATTGAATAAGAACGAATTTATCTTTGTAAGTAACTTTAGTTACAGTTCAAAAACGGGTTATAATTTTACATTAGAAAAGTTTAATGATCTTAATTTAGTTTCAAAAATCGAAGCTTCAAGAATTGTTTATAATGACAGCACAAAAGATTATACTTTATATAACTATCAAAAAAGAACGGTTGGTAAGCAAGATGATCAGATCGAAAAAGAATCTGAAAAACGCATGAAGTTTAGTTTTGAAGTTGATGATTTAACGCCGGCAATTTATGCTGCCGAAACCATGACACTTTCTGAATTAAACCAGTTTATCGATAAAGAAAAAATGCGCGGATCTTCAAACATCAACGCGTACATGGTCGTAAAATACAAAAAATACAGTGTTCCTGTTTCTGCCTTTATTCTAACAATTATTGCAGTGGCAGTTTCGTCAATGAAACGTCGCGGCGGAATGGGAGTAAACCTTGCCATGGGCATTGGTTTGGCGTTTACTTATATATTTTTCGATAAAATTTTCGGTACGTTGGCAGAAGCTTCAAGTATCAATCCCTTATTTGCAGTATGGTTTCCAAACGTAATTTTCGGAATCCTGGCTGTTTATCTCTTAAATAATGCCAAACGTTAATTTAAAAAATCAGTTACATCTTCATTTAATCGTTTTTATTTGGGGATTTACTGCCATTCTCGGTCAACTGATAACCTTACAGGCATTGCCTTTGGTTTTTACCAGAATTGCAATAGGTATCAGCGTAATTTTGTTTTATCTGCTGATTAAAAAGAAGAATCTTGCAATTGCACCTAAAGATATTTTTCGATTTTTTATATTCGGATTTGTCATAGCATTGCATTGGCTTACGTTTTTTTATGCCATTAAAATTTCGAATATCTCTATAACATTAGCCTGTATTTCAACCGGAGCTTTTTTTACTTCGATATTAGAACCTATTTTCTACAAACGAAAATTTATTTTGTACGAAGTTTTGTTGGGATGCTTGGTTGTTGTGGGATTATTACTGATTTTTCAGTTCGAAACCCAATACAAAATGGGGATTCTTGTTGCACTGACATCCGCATTTTTATCGGCTTCGTTTTCGATCATCAACGGAAAATTGGCAAATACGCACGACAGCGTAGTAATAAGTTTTTATGAATTGGTAGGAGGTTTGTTTATTTTGGCATGTTTTCTGTTTTTTCAAGGTGGATTTACCGTTGCAAACTTCAACTTTCAACCAAACGATTATATCTGGTTGGGCATATTAGGATCAATCTGTACGGCTTATCCGTTTATTGCAACCATTGATATCATGAAGTATCTATCGCCTTACACCATAATGCTAACGATAAATTTAGAACCAATTTACGGTATTTTACTGGCGGTTTTTCTATTTAAGGATCAAGAAAAAATGACACCTGCTTTTTACTTTGGTGCATTAATCATTCTGCTTACGGTGTTGTTAAATGCCTATTTTAAAAATCGCAAAAAAGCATCGGTATAATTATAAAAACGCTATATTTGTAGCTACAAAACACATAAAATATTAAAGGGTTTATGGAGTATTTAGATTTCGAATTACCTATTAAAGAGTTAAACGAACAATTAGATAAATGCCAGATTATTGGTGAAGAATCTGATGTGGATGTTACAGAAACTTGTAAAAATATCGAAAAGAAATTAGAAGAAACCAAAAAAGAAATATACGGTAACTTAAATGCTTGGCAGCGTGTACAATTATCGCGTCATCCAAACCGTCCTTATACATTAGACTATATCAATGCAATTTGTGGCGATTCGTTTTTAGAGCTTTTTGGAGACAGAGGTGTTAAAGACGATAAGGCAATGATTGGCGGATTAGGAAAAATTGGCGATCAGTCGTTCATGTTCATTGGTCAGCAAAAAGGAACCAACACAAAAACACGTCAGTACCGTAATTTTGGTATGGCAAATCCAGAAGGATACCGTAAGGCGTTGCGTTTAATGCGTATGGCAGAAAAATTCAACGTGCCTGTTGTAACTTTTGTTGATACTCCGGGAGCTTATCCAGGTTTAGAAGCAGAAGAGCGCGGACAAGGTGAAGCAATTGCACGCAATATTTTTGAAATGTTCCGTATTAAAGTGCCAATCATCGTTATTATTGTTGGCGAAGGTGCTTCTGGTGGTGCATTAGGAATTGGTGTTGGCGATAAAGTATTTATGTTAGAAAACACTTGGTATTCGGTAATTTCTCCTGAATCTTGTTCATCAATCTTATTCCGCAGTTGGGAATATAAAGAGATTGCTGCCGATGCTTTAAAACTAACATCGGTTGACATGAAGAAAAACAAACTTATTGACGATGTTATTCCTGAACCGTTAGGTGGTGCACACTACGATCGTGAAGCTACTTTTGAAACAGTTAAGAAAACCATTGTTAAAACATACAACGAATTATCTAAAAAGAAAATAGATACCTTAATTAACGAACGTATGGATAAATACGCTAATATGGGTGAGTTTTCAGAATAATTCAAAACTATAAAATATCTAAAAAGCTGAACATTCCGTTCAGCTTTTTGTTTTATTTAAATTAATTTATCAACACTAAAATATTTTCAATTTTACCAAATAGTTAATAAGTTTAGTTAGTAAAATAGCTTTAAAAAAACTAAATTCGCTTTATGGAACCAGAGAAAGTATTAAATCCTAATTATAAAAACAGTCAGAATATAATTTCCTTGGAAAAAGGAAAAATTCCACCGCAAGCAGTTGATTTAGAGGAAGCTGTGTTGGGTGCAATGATGATTGACAAAAAGGGAGTTGACGAAGCTATTGATATTTTAAAACCCGATGCATTTTACAAAGATGCGCATAAACATATTTATGATGCTATTGAAATGCTTTTTAAAGCCAGCCAGCCAATTGATATTTTAACGGTTTCAACACAGTTAAGAAAAAACGGTAAATTGGAATTAGTAGGGGGAGATTTCTACTTGATTAATCTTACGCAGAAAATTGCGTCATCGGCTCATATCGAGTTCCATTCACGTATTATTTTACAGAAATTCATTCAACGAAGTCTGATTAAAATTTCGGCAGAAATTATTGAAGATGCGTACGATGAATCTTCGGATATTTTTGAATTGCTAGATCAAGCAGAATCAAAATTATACGATGTTACCCAAGGAAACATTAAGAAAAGTACCGAAACTGCGCAATCTTTAGTTGCACAAGCAAAAAAACGTATTGAAGAAATAGGTAAACGTGAAGGTTTATCGGGCTTACCAACAGGTTTTCATAAATTAGACGGATTAACATCTGGTTGGCAACCATCAGATTTAATAATTATTGCAGCACGTCCCGGTATGGGTAAAACGGCGTTTGTACTTTCTATGGCTCGAAATATCGCTATTGATGCAAATCGTGGTGTAGCTTTCTTTTCGTTAGAGATGTCTAGTGTTCAGTTAATTACTCGTTTAATTTCTTCGGAAACAGGTTTGTCTTCAGAAAAATTAAGAACCGGTAAATTAGAACAACACGAATGGGAACAACTGAACGTGAAGGTAAAAGATTTAGAAAAAGCACCTTTGTTTATTGATGATTCCCCTTCGTTATCGATATTCGATTTACGTGCAAAAGCTCGTCGTTTAAAATCACAATACGATATTCAGCTGATTGTGATTGATTATTTGCAGTTAATGACAGCCGGCGGAAACGGTAAAGGAGGAGGAAACCGTGAGCAGGAAATTTCTACTATTTCACGTAACTTAAAAGGTTTGGCAAAAGAGTTAAATATTCCGGTTATTGCACTATCGCAGTTATCGCGTGCGGTTGAAACACGTGGATCATCAAAACGACCATTACTTTCAGATTTACGTGAATCGGGAGCAATTGAGCAGGATGCCGATATTGTATCGTTTATTTACCGACCTGAATATTATAAAATTGATGTTTGGGACGATGATGAACAAAGCCCAACCGAAGGTCAGGCAGAATTTATCGTGGCAAAGCACCGTAATGGTGGTTTAGATAATATACGATTGAAATTCCTTGGTAAGTTTGGTAAGTTTGATAATTTAGATGATGCTTTTATGCCTTTTGATGAATTTCCGTCAAGTATGAACGATCGAAATTTAACGAACGATCTACCACCAAGCGATCAGATTTTTGGAAGCAGTTTCAGTGATGACAGCGATGTTCCTTTTTAAAATAGTAAGTCCGAAGAAATTCTTCGGACTTTTTTATGAATCATTTTCTGTGTTGTAAATTCTATTATTCTTTGCAACCCTATATTGAATCAATCTTTTTAAATTTTTTGGTCCCAATACTTCCACACATTCGCCAAATCCTAAAATTTCACGCTCTAATTCAAAATTTGGAATAACATCAATACGGACAATCATTCCATTTTCATCTTCCTGAAGAATTTGTTGTGAATGATGAAGCGGTTTGGTTTTAACATACGGAGCATTTTTAGCATTAAACTTTAAGATAACCTTTTGCGGTCGGTCTTTTACACTTCGCGTTACACCAATACATTCATTAAAATAGGTTTCAAAATCGATGCCTTCGTAAGGTTGAAAAATATTGGCGTCTAATTCGTAAAAGGCTTCGATGCGATCCAAAGCAAGGGTCACTAAAAGTTTACCTTTGTTGTTTCGAGTGATTAAAAACCAACGGTTTCGATACTCTTTCAACAAATACGGATGATAAATTTCTTTAATTGCCTGTTTAGATTTAAACGATTTATATTCAATCAGCAACGGTTTTTTATGTAAAATTGCTTGATACAACCTGCCTAAATGATCAATTCCCGCGCTGGCGCGAGCATCTTGCTCGTGACCGTTTTATTTCAATGAACTTTTTTTATTTAGAGCACGGATTGCAACCTTAAATCCGCACGATCGGGTCAAGATGCTTGCTTTTAATGTACGGATTGTAAATCCGCGCGATTAAGGATAGAACAAAATTAACTATTTTAAAATATAAAAAAACGCCCGTTATGAGCGTTTTCTAATTCCTAATTTTCTTGTAAAGTTATCACCAAAAGAAGTCACAACATACATACCATTATTTTTTATTAGAATATCATCTTTTATAAATTGTTGAATTTCATCCATAGAAAATTGTTCAAAATTTTTACCCATGATAATATCACCTCTTTTTATATTGATAAAAAATTGAGCTTTCTTTTCATCCCATCTATTCATCATTAAGAAATATTTTTCTGTTAAGTTACTTACATTACCTTCATATACTATTTCATCATCATTATTAGCTAATACTTCTTTATTCAATTCTATTAACTCCTCATAATTTGGTAAATATTTTATTATTTTATCAAATTCATTCGATTTATTTATTAAAGGGTCTATTTCGCTTTTCATTGCTTCATAAAGAACGCTAGATGCTTCTATCTTACCATTTAAATCTTCGTTTTGTGTGTTAGCAATACTCAATTTGCCAGTCAAATCATCAATAGTATTTTGTAACGCTTCCTTTTCAACACGGAGTGTTTCTAAATCTTTCTTTCCATTTTTTTCAGCTTCTACAAGATATTGAATATTTGCATTTGCAACTCTTCTTGTTTTTGATTGTTCACGCAAATTATCATCTGTAGCTTCTGTAAAATTATTATTTATTAAAGTTAATTTTTTTGAAATAATCGGATAAGCAAAAGCGAAACATAATGGAATAATAATTCTAAGTAAATGTTCCCACCAAGTAGTAATATTCTTAATCCAACATATTCGTGCTTCCATATCCATTGATGAAAACAAGTAAATAGATAATATATCCCAATTCCAAACTATTAATAAAACAACGTATGTACTAACAATAGGTAGCTTGGTTTTTTCTTTGTAAACACCAAGTAATTCTTTAAATAACTCGGTCACTTTTAGTTATTTTCAATGTTTAATAATAGCCATTGCTCAATATTAGAATGTGAACCATCTAACCATTTCATTTTAATGGTATATTGTGTTGGTGCATGTAAACCCATTTTATTTGTCTTTTTGTTTTTTTCTTCTTTTGTAAGTGTAGCTTTGTTCATAATATTATATTTATAATTTAACAAAATTAACAAATAAAAGAGCTAACTGCTAAACAGCAGCTAACTCTTTTATTATTTTTTAAGCACCATTGGTAACCCCGACGGCGCGGATTTAACTTCGTTCAGTCGGCTAAAACCTTGAGTGCAATCCGTGCCTATATCTACCCCATAAACACTACCTCAATTTCCAGATCATTATCTAAACCTGCATAATTACGTGCCGAACTAAAATAATAATCTTCTGCATTTACAACCACTTTTTCTTTTACAGGATTTTGATGAATGTAATTTATCTTCTCTTTTATAAATGAATTAGAATAAACAGATTCTGCATGGTAACCATCTTGCCAAACCTTGTATTGTTGTGGTCGTTTTAAATGTGCGCAAGCTTCGGTAAAATATTTTAACATCCATTGTCGTCTGCTTTCGGGTTCATTTATTAGTGTTTCTATTATTTTTTTACTTGTGTACTTTTTAAAATCTCGCATTATTTCTGCTAATGTTACGATTCCTGTACTTTTACAAAGCAAATGCAAATGACTGTGCATTAAAACATAAGCATAGATTTCTAAACCTTTTTGCTTTTGACAATATCTTAATGCATCTATAATTACATTTTTTTGATTTAGACGTGTAAAAATATCTACCCAACCTACCGTTGTTATAGTTATAAAATAGGCACTGCTACTATCGGTTGCTTTATATTTTGTTGACATACTGCATTTTTATTTTTTTAACGCACGGATTGCAAATCCGCGCGATCGGTTTTTGAAACTGTAGTTTCTTCAAAAATTACAAAATTGATATAATCTTCCCCCGCTGGCGCGAGCATCTTGCTCGTGCCTGTTTTATTTCAATGAACTTCTTTATTTATTTAGCGCACGGATTGCAAATCCGCGCGATCGGGTTTCAGCTTCTCATAAAATTTGCAAGCCAAAACAATGAGATTAACTACGTTCAGTTCGCAAGCTCGTGCCCGAATCAAGTTCGGAATGACAGAGAAAATATCAAGCTATATTTATAAAAAGCAAAAACCTCAAAAGATTAATTCCTTTGAGGTTAATTATAATTAGTTCAACTGAATGAGATTCCAGATCAAGTCCGGAATGACAAGAAACAGTTAAATTATTAAATCTTATTATAAGTGAATCCCCCACCGCTGGCGCGAGCATCTTGCTCGTGACCGTTTTATTTCAATGAACTTCTTTATTTATTTAGCGCACGGATTGCAAATCCGCGCGATCGGTGCATCTTGCTCGTGCTTGTTTTATTTCAATGCACTTTTTTTATTTATCACACGGATTGCAAATCCGCGCGATCGGTTGAATAAACAGAAAGTAACTAGAATTCGGAAAATCATAAGTATAATTTTAAAAAAGTAAACATACAAAAAAACCTCAAAAGATTAATTCCTTTGAGGTTTATTATATTAGTTCAACTGAATGAGATTCCGGATCAAGTCCGGAATGACAGTAAACAGTTAAATTATTTGTAACTTATTACAAGTGAATCACTTCATCGTAAGCAGCAGCAACAGCTTCCATAACCGCTTCACTCATAGTAGGGTGAGGGTGAACTGCTTTTAAAATTTCGTGACCTGTAGTTTCTAATTTACGGGCAACAACAGCTTCTGCAATCATATCGGTAACGCCGGCACCAATCATGTGGCAACCTAACCATTCACCATATTTAGCATCGAAAATTACTTTTACGAAACCGTCTGGAGTTCCGGCTGCTTTTGCTTTTCCTGATGCAGAGAAAGGGAATTTACCAACTTTAATTTCGTAACCCGCTTCTTTTGCTTTTTTCTCTGTCATACCAACCGATGCAATTTCTGGAGTTGCATAGGTACAACCAGGAATGTTTCCGTAATCTAACGGATCAACGTGTAAACCTGCAATTTTCTCTACACATAAAATTCCTTCAGCCGAAGCAACGTGTGCCAAAGCCTGACCCGGAACTACATCGCCAATTGCATAATAACCCGGAATATTTGTCTGGTAGAAATCGTTTACCAAGATCTTATCGCGATCTGTAGCAATTCCTGTTTCTTCTAATCCGATATTTTCTATGTTTGATTTGATACCAACTGCAGAAAGTAAAACATCAGCTTCTAAAATTTCTTCTCCTTTAGCTGTTTTCACGGTAGCTTTAACGCCTTCGCCCGATGTATCCACTTTTTCAACAGATGAATTTGTCATAATGGTAATTCCTGATTTTTTCAAAGAACGCTCCATTTGTTTAGATACATCTTCGTCTTCAACCGGAACAATGTTCGGCATAAATTCAACGATCGTAACTTCTGTTCCCATTGAATTATAAAAATGAGCAAACTCAACACCAATTGCTCCCGAACCTACAACGATCATTTTCTTTGGTTGTGTTTCCAACGTCATTGCCTGGCGGTAACCAATTACTTTTTTACCATCTTGCGGTAAGTTTGGCAATTCGCGAGAACGTGCACCCGTTGCTATAATAATGTGATCTGCAGAAATTTCGGTTACTTTACCGTCTTTATCTGTAACATCAACCTTTTTGCCCGGTTTTACTTTTCCGAAACCATCGATAACTTCGATTTTGTTTTTCTTCATTAAGAACTGAACACCTTTGCTCATTCCGTCTGCAACACCGCGCGAACGTGCTATTACTGCATCAAAATCTTTATCAACTTCGCCATTGATCGTTAAACCATAATCGGCAGCGTGCTTTAAATAATCAAAAACCTGCGCAGATTTTAATAAAGCCTTTGTAGGAATACATCCCCAGTTTAAGCAGATTCCGCCTAAATTTTCTTTCTCTACAACTGCAACTTTAAAACCTAATTGCGATGCTCTGATGGCTGTTACGTATCCGCCCGGACCGCTACCTAAGATGATAATATCGTATTTCATTTTTTATTTGTTTTAAACTTAAAGCATTAAGCTTAAGCATTGATTGTTTTAATTTTTATGTGCACGATATGCGTTGCGAATTTAAGAATTTTTTTAAAAACTTTTATACGCAAATTAATTTGTTAATTGGCTGATACACTTGCGTACTGCGATTCGTACAGATTTTTGTATGCGCCGTTTTCTTTAGTTAACAATTGAGCATGTGTGCCGGTTTCAACAATTCTACCCTGATCCATAACCACAATTAAATCGGCATTTACAATGGTTGCCAAACGGTGTGCAATGATAATTGACGTACGATCTTTTGTAATGATTTCGACTGCTTTTTGTAATAATTCTTCTGAATACGTATCGATAGAAGACGTAGCTTCGTCTAATATCAAAATACTCGGATTACTCATGTAGGCACGCAAAAAGGCAATCAATTGTCGTTGACCCGATGAAAGCATCACTCCGCGTTCTTTTACGTTGTAATCGTATCCGCCCGGAAGTTTCTCTATAAAATCGTTAATTCCGATTTCTTTTGCTGCAGCAATTACCTGAGCTTTTGTGATTTTAGAATTATCTAAAATAATGTTGTTTAGAATAGAATCCGAAAAAAGGAAAACATCTTGCAACACCACCGCAATTTGATCGCGCAAACTGTTTAAAGTGAAATCGTTGATGTTCATTCCGTCAATCAAAATTTCGCCAGATTCAATATCGTAAAATCGACTTAAAAGATTCGCTATGGTTGATTTTCCCGCACCTGAAGCTCCAACAAATGCAACAGTTTGTCCTGCTTTGATATTTAAATTGATACTGTTTATAACTTTTTTGCCGTTGCTGTAACTAAAATCGACATTCTTAAGATCAATCGCGCCTTTAAAAGCAGGAGCTGTAACTTTTCCTTCATCCTGAATTAAATCATCGCGATCTAAAATTTCAAAAACTCGGTCTGCAGCAACAATTCCCATCTGCATCACATTAAATTTATCGGCAATTTGTCGCAACGGGTTAAACAACATCGAAATCATCATGGTGTAACCAAACAAATCTCCGGTTGTAGTTAAATTATCTCCCTGAACAATGGTAAATCCGCCGTAAATAATTACGCAACCCAATGTAACCGCCGAAACAATATCGGCAATAGGGAAGAAGATCGAGTTATACAGAATGTTTTTCTGCCACGCATCGTTATGTTTCTGATTGATTTTTTTGAAGTTTTCGTATTCAATCTGCTCACGATTAAATAATTGTACAATTTTCATTCCCGTTAAACGTTCCTGAATAAAGGTATTTAAATTGGCAACCTGTAAGCGAACTTCCTCAAAAGCAACTTTCATGTGTTTCTGAAAAATTCGAGTAGCATAAAGTAAAACCGGCATGGCAACAATTACAATAATGGTCAATTTCCAGTTCATCCACGTCATAATTCCCAAAACAACCACCATTTTTAAAACATCGCCAACAATCATGAATAATCCCTGACTAAAAATACTTGCAATATTCTCAATATCAGATACATTTCGAGTAATTAACTTACCAACAGGCTCGTTATCAAAATAACTCAATCGAAATTTAAGCATTTTATCAAACAATGTGGTACGAATGTCTTTAATGATGTTTTGTCCCAGCCAGCTTGCAATGTAGGTAAAGAAAAACTGCGACGAAACTTCTAAAATAAGCACCAAAGCCATTAAAGCCACGTAAATGGCTAATCCGTTTAAATCGGCTTTTGCAATGTAAACATCAACTACATTTTTAACCATGTAAGGGCGTATCGCTCCAAAAACAGCAAGGGTAATCACCGTAAGCACCACCCAGAACATTTTGTCTTTGTAGGGCTGTGCATAATGCATTACTTTTTTTAATGTAGAAGTTTTATTTTGTTTCATTTATGTATGGATATACTACTTGTGTTAAATATAAACCGTGTGCCGGAACAGAAAAACCTGCCTTTCCGCGATTTTTGCTTTTTATGATTTCATGAACATCGTTAACGGAAATTTTTCCCATCCCAACATTCAGCATAGTACCCACAATTGCCCGAACCATATTGCGTAAAAAACGATTTGCCGAAATATGAAAAATCAATTGTGAACCGTTTTGTTCCCAATAAGCTGTAGTTATGTTGCAGTTAAAGGTGAAAACGTCGGTATGTGTTTTACTGAAACATTCAAAATCTTCGTATTGCAACAAAATTTTGGCAGCTTCGTTCATTTTATCAACATCTAAATTTTTAAACTGATAATAACTTAAATTCTTTAAAAAGCTGTTTTTAAACGTGTTGATATGATATTCGTACGATCTTGAAACAGCATCAAAACGCGCATGTGCATCATTAGCAACTTCAAAAAAATTAAAAACGGTAATATCTTCAGGTAAAAACGAATTTAATTTTTGAACCATTAACTGCTTATCAAACACCATATCGGTATCAAAATGCGCATACATTAATTTGGCATGTACACCGGCATCGGTTCTGCCTGCAGCAACCAGTTCAAAATCATTTCTAAACAATACATTTACAGCTTTTGTTAAAACTTCCTGTACGCTAATTGCCTGGGGTTGGAGCTGCCAACCGTGATAATTTGTCCCGTTGTATGCAAACTGAATAAAGTACCTCAATTATTAAAAATTTAAACGTACAAATATACTTTAATTTAGCGGAATGCATGTATTAACAAAAAACTAAATATTTTTGTAGAAACAATATTTCATGAAAAAATTTCTATCCCTTATTTTTATACTGACAAGCTTTATTGCAAGCGCACAGAATTTCAATGATTATTTTACCGATAAAACGCTTCGGTTAGATTATATTTTTGCAGGAAACGCCAACCAGCAGAATATTTATTTAAGTGAAATGATTCAGTTAAGTAAATGGCACGGACGTGTTGATAATCTTTCTGTTACGCCCATTCAAGGTAACGGACAAATAAAGGTTTACAGTACTGCAAATGATAAGCTTATTTACGTTTTGCCTTTTGGAAGTTTATTTCAGGAATGGTTAACCTTGGAAGATGCAAAAAAGCAGTTTAAGAGTTTTGAGAATTCTTTTTTGATTCCTTTTCCAAAAGAACCAATCCGAGTTGATATTTCGTTTTTTACGACTGATAGCCAAGAAAAAATATTATCGCAGCAGTTTATTGATCCAAAAGATATTTTAATTCGAAAATCATCAGATGTTCAAAACCCGTACGAAATTGTTCATCATTCTAAAGTGAAAAATCCGATAAAAATTGCCTTGGTTGCCGAAGGATATGCTGAAAACGAATTAGATCTTTTCATGGAATATGCGCATAAAACCGTCGAAAATCTGTTTAAGCACAAGGTTTTTAAAAAATATCAGGATTATTTTGAAATAGTTGCAGTTAAAACGGTTTCAAAACAGTCGGGGATAAGCATTCCTTCAAAAGATATCTGGTTAAATACAGCTGTTAAATCAAACTTCGATACTTTTTATTCAAATCGATACTTAACAACATTGCATACTAAACTGCTTCATAATCAATTAGAGAACATTCCGTATCAGCACATTATTATTTTGGCAAACACCGATTTTTATGGTGGTGGTGGAATTTTAAATTCGTACAGTTTAACCACGACAAAAAACAAGGAATTTGCGCCGGTTGTTGTTCATGAATTTGGTCATAGTTTTGCTGGTTTGGCAGATGAATATTTTTACGAGGAAGATGTTTTTGAAAATAAAGCGACGTTGAGTATCGAACCTTGGGAGAAAAATATTACTTCGTTGGTTGATTTTTCATCTAAATGGAAGAATTTGTTGAAAGCTGAAACTCCTGTTCCAACAGACGCATCAATGCAAAAAGAAATTAAAATTGGAGCTTTTGAAGGATTAAAAGGCAACGGATTATACATTCCCACATTAACCTGCAGAATGAAAATTAATAATACCGAAGATTTTTGTCC
>Ga0308157_10001372_pt1 | contig 51370 bp, 48 predicted proteins | sample PhyBR1_FD_201035 | JGI IMG/M metagenome (GOLD analysis project Ga0308157, IMG submission 201035) | Phyllosphere microbial communities from UC Gill Tract Community Farm, Albany, California, United States - DLSLB.R1 | ecosystem: Host-associated > Plants > Phyllosphere > Unclassified | place: USA...
TTGTGGCGGCGGTTCAACTGATTCCGCAGGCGGCGAAGGAGACGGCTCGTACGTCGTCACCGCAAACACCACCGAACCACAAAACGGCCTACTGCCGGCTAACACCAACGAAGTTGGTGGCGGTCGTGTCATGGACCTGCTCTTCACGGGCTTGGTCAGCTATGACGCAAAGGGTGCTCCGGTCAATGAACTCGCAGAGTCCATTGAGACCACGGATTCCCAGAACTACACCATCAAGATCAAGTCCGGTGAGACCTTCTCAGATGGTTCCCCTGTTACTGCTGCCTCGTTCGTGGATGCTTGGAACTTCGGTGCCGCAGCCAAGAACGCTCAGCTGAACTCCTACTTCTTCGAGTCCATCAAGGGCTTCGACAAGGTAAACGCTGAAAAGTCCACGGAAGACAAGATGGAAGGTCTGAAGGTTGTCGATGACACCACCTTCACCGTCGAACTCTCCCAGCCAGAATCTGACTTCCCACTGCGTCTTGGCTACACCGCTTTCATGCCATTGCCAGAAGCAGCCTTCGAAGATCCTAAGGCCTTCGGCGAAAAGCCAGTCGGCAACGGCCCATACAAGCTGACCGAGTGGAACCACGACGTCAACCTGAAGATGGACGTCAACGAGAACTACGATGGTCCACGTAAGGCTGCTAACGGTGGTATCGACTTCAAGGTCTACCAGTCCACCGATTCGGCCTACTCAGATCTGCAATCCGGTAATCTGGATGTACTGGATCAGATCCCACCAAGCCAGCTCGCTTCCTACCAGTCTGACTTGGGTGACCGTTCGGTCAACTCGCCATACGCTGGTAACGCAACCATCACCATTCCGGGCTACCTGGATCACTTCAAGCAGGACGAAGAAGGCAACCTTCGCCGTGCAGCGATCTCTCGTGCTATTGACCGCCAGCTGATCATCGACAAGGTGTACCAGGGCGGCAAAGTCATCGCTAAGGACTTCACCGCTCCAGTGCTCGAAGGCTACGACGCCAACCTGCCTGGCAGCGAGGTCCTGGCCTTCGATGCTGACGAAGCCAAGAAGCTATGGGCTGAGGCCGACAAGATTAGCAAGTGGGATTCCGGCGAGGAATTCTCCATTGGCTACAACGTTGATGGTGCCGGTAACAAGGAATACGTCGAGGCAGTTGTTAACCAGCTGAAGAACAACCTTGATATCAATGCAACCGCCAAGTCGTTCAGCTCCTTCAAGGAACTACGCGCTAAGGTAACTTCCTACACCATGACCGGTGGCTTCCGCACCGGCTGGCAGGCTGACTACCCATCGCTGTACAACTTCCTGGGCCCACTATTCGGTACCGGTGCAGGTTCCAACGATGGCAAGTACTCCAGCAAGGAATTTGACGACGCACTGGCCAAGGGCCTGGCTGCGACCGACGCTGCCGAGGGTGCAAAGATCTTCAACCAGGCACAGGAGATCTTGTTCAAGGATCTGCCAGCAATCCCACTGTGGTACCAGGCTGTCCAGGGTGGTTGGAGCGAAAACGTATCCAACGTTGAATTCGGTTGGAACGGCGTTCCAATCTACAACGAAATCACTGGTAAGTAAGTAATCTCAGCGTTCTGGCTAGATAGGCCGGAAAATGCTGAAGGACGCGTCAAGGGAGACCCGAATAAATGGGGGTCTCCCTTTGGCGTGTCTGATCTGCCTCCCAAAAATAAACGTCGAAATATTTATCGACGGAAAGAGGGAAATTATGGCCAAGTGCCCTCCAGCATCTCGAGGTGAGATGCACGCATGCTAAGTTTCATGCTGAAAAGAATTGCGCAGCTGATACCGGTATTTCTCGGTGCAACACTGCTGGTGTACTTCTTGGTTTTTGCAACTCCCGGTAACCCGATTGATGCTCTTTCCGGCGGCAAGCCAATGTCAGACGCGACGCGGGCCGCGCTAGAAGCTCAGTACAATCTGGACAAGCCGTTCTGGGTCCAATATGGGTTGTACCTCAAGAACCTGGTGACCTTCGACTTGGGAACTTCGTTCTCCGGGCAGGAAGTCAGCGCCCTCTTGGGCCGCGCCTTCCCAGTCACCGCGCGTCTTGCGATTCTTGCTCTGCTCATTGAAGGCATTTTTGGCATCATCTTTGGTGTCATCGCTGGTATGCGCAAGGGCAAGTGGTTCGATTCGACCATTCTCATCGCGTCCCTCATCGTGATTGCTGTTCCAACCTTCGTTCTTGGCTTCGTTCTGCAGTTCGTAGTTGGCGTGAAACTTGAATGGGCCAAGCCCACCGTTTCCGGCGCGGCAACCTGGGGCGAACTCTTCTTGCCAGCCCTCGTGCTAGGCCTGGTTTCGCTGGCTTATGTGGTTCGCTTGACTCGTACCTCGGTCATCGAAAACAAGTCCGCTGACTTTGTGCGTACTGCCACCGCCAAGGGCTTGAGCCGCAATCGCGTAGTCACCGTCCACATTCTTCGTAACTCCCTGATCCCGGTCGTGACCTTCCTCGGCGCGGACCTGGGCTCGCTCATGGGTGGCGCAATTGTCACCGAAGGTATCTTCAACGTGCCAGGTGTTGGACACTTGCTGTACCAAGCAATTCAAAAGGGCGAGACTCCAACCGTGGTCGCTATCGTCGGTGTTTTGGTGATCGTCTTCGTCCTCGCCAACTTGATCGTGGATATGCTGTACGCACTGCTTGACCCAAGGATTCGTTATGCCTGAGAACCAGAATTTTAATCCGGAAGACGGCCTGCCAATTAGTAAGGTTCGCGCAGGCAAAGTCTCCAAGTACAAGATCGAACACTTTGTTGCTCCTTTGGATGAGACTCCGCTTCAGGCAGTCGACTCAGTGAAGGAAACAGGCAAGCCACTATCTATGTGGGCCGAGGCATGGCGGTCGCTGCGTAAGCAGCCACTGTTCATCATTTCCGCAATCCTGATTCTTGCGGTCATCGTGGTTGCAGCGTTCCCACAATTGTTCAGCTCCCAGGACCCAACCTATTGCGTCCTGGAAAACTCGAACGAACCTGGACGCGAGGGCCATATTATGGGCTTCAACCTTCAGGGCTGCGATATCTACGCGCGCGTCATCTACGGAACACGCGCATCCCTGTTGGTAGGTATCTTCACCACCTTGATTGTGGTGGTTGTCGGCGGCGCTATCGGCGCCCTGGCCGGATTCTACGGTGGTTGGATTGACGCCGTCTTGGCACGTTTGGGCGATATCTTCTTCGCACTGCCACTGATCCTCGGCGCCATCATCGTGATGCAGCTTCCTGCATTCCGAGATAATCGAAGTGTGTGGACAGTCATTGTCACCCTGGCGATTTTCGGTTGGCCACAGCTTGCGCGTATTACACGTGGTGCTGTGATCGAAGCTCGAGATGCCGACTACGTGAAGGCTTCACGGGCTTTGGGCCTGTCCAGATTCCGCTCGCTGGTGAAACACGTTATTCCAAACTCGCTGGCACCAATCATCGTCGTGGCGACCGTGAACCTCGGCGTGTACATCGTGGCAGAAGCAACGCTGTCCTTCCTTGGCGTCGGATTGCCATCGAACGTCATGAGCTGGGGAAATGACATTTCGCTGGCACAGACTCAGCTGCGCAATAACCCGACGATGCTGATGTGGCCTGCACTGTTCCTTTCGGTGACGGTTTTGAGCTTCATCATGCTCGGCGATGCAGTGCGTGACGCACTGGATCCAAAGGCCCGGAAGGGAGCCTAGACGATGACTGAAACTGCAACTCCGAAGCCATTGCTGGAAATCAAGGATTTGGCGATCACCTTCTCCACTCCTGATGGACCAGTACATGCGGTTCGCGATGCAAACTTCACCGTGATGCCCGGGGAGACCGTGGCGATCGTGGGTGAATCCGGATCCGGAAAATCGACCTCAGCATTGGCCGCCATTGGTCTGCTAGCGGGTAATGGTTCTGTTTCCTCGGGACAAATCCTTTTTGATGGTGAAGACATCGCCCATGCCAGCGAAAAACGATTCGTTGAGCTCCGCGGTAACCACATTGGTATGGTTCCGCAGGATCCCATGTCCAACTTGAACCCAGTGTGGAAAATTGGCTTCCAGGTTAAGGAAACTCTGAAGGCCAACGGTCTGGCGGGGGATAACCCCAAAGAACGCGTTGCTCAGATTCTTGCTGATGCGGGTCTGCCTAACCCTGAAGTTCGTGCTGGTCAATACCCTCACGAGTTCTCCGGCGGTATGCGACAGCGTGCACTGATTGCTATCGGTCTGGCTTGTCGCCCACGTCTGCTCATCGCTGATGAGCCCACCAGTGCCCTGGACGTGACGGTTCAGCAGCAGATTCTGGATCACCTCGATACGATGACCAGCGAGCTGGGCACCGCAGTCTTGCTGATCACCCACGACCTCGGCTTGGCAGCCGAACGTGCCGAAAAGGTTGTCGTGATGTATAAGGGTCGTGTTGTTGAATACGGTCCTGCGCTGGACATCTTGCGCAACCCTCAGCACCCTTACACGAAGCGACTGATCAGCTCTGCTCCGTCCTTGTCGGCACAGCGTGGTGACAAGCATGAGGCCATCGTTGATGAAATCGTTCCAGGTAAGGCTGAACCGCTGCTCAAGGTCAAAAATCTGACCAAGATTTACGATATCCGCAAGGGCTTCGGTAAGAAGGAAAAGTTCACTGCCGTGGACAATGTTTCCTTCGAGATTCCGAAGGGCACCACCACTGCAGTGGTGGGCGAATCCGGTTCCGGTAAGTCCACCATTGCGCAGATGGTGCTGAATCTTTTGGACAAGACCGAAGGTGAGATCGTCTTTGACGGCGAACAAATCGGTAATTTGAGCGAGAAGAATCTGTTCAAGTACCGTCGCCGCGTTCAGCCAATCTTCCAGGATCCTTATGGCTCACTGGACCCGATGTTTTCGATTTACCGAACCATCGAGGAACCTTTGCGCATTCACGGGATCGGCAATGCCGCCTCGCGTCAGAAGAAGGTCAAGGAATTGCTCGAACAGGTGTCGATGCCGGCCTCGACCATGCACCGATTCCCGAACGAGCTCTCCGGCGGTCAGCGTCAGCGTATTGCTATCGCGCGTGCACTGGCCCTGCAGCCTGAAATGATCGTCTGTGATGAGGCAGTTTCTGCTTTGGACGTTTTGGTTCAGGCTCAGGTTCTTGAGCTCTTGGACGAGCTTCAGCGGGAGATGGGATTGACGTACCTGTTCATCACCCACGACCTCGCAGTGGTCCGTCAGATCGCGGACAATGTGTGCGTGATGGAGCATGGAAAGATCGTTGAGCAGGGGACTGCTGACGAGATCTTCGATGCTCCGAAGAGCGCATACACCCGCAACCTGCTCGGTGCGATTCCGGGTGCTTCTTTGATCTAAGCAGACTCGTTCTACGCCTACAGTGGGCCGTCAAAACCGAAAGGTTTTGGCGGCCCACTGCTGTTAAGCAGGGATTCACGAACCGTCATATTCAACGAATATTTCAGATTTTTTCAAACTGAAGCAAACGTTGCAAAACTGTTATAAAACTATTCATGAAACATACTTGTAACTTGGGTGTTCTGATTGAATTTTCCCAATCTGAAAGAAACCCTTGAAATCTCGCGGATGTGGCGTGCATCGCACTAACTGGTCGGTAACAAGCTCGTTGCAAATGGCTCGCAAGAGTGCGTCGAGCATGGAGATATGAAACGAATCTTTCTCTATCCAAGCCAGAAAATTCAGGTTAGTGTATTCCTCAATGGATCGGTCATGTGACTTGTTCCACAGTGAGTCACAACGATTCACAGCTCGTATCATCACGAATTCAAGGAGGCGAAATGCGGTTTCAGCGCGTTTCGAAAGCGGTTGTCGTAGGCGCAGCCATGGCGTTGGCACTTTCTGCATGTGCCCCAGGCGGTAGCGATTCTTCTTCGGAAGCAAGCAAGAGCACCGAGTCGAATGGCGGCGCCGAGGTTACCAACTCCGGCCTGGCTGATCTGGGCGACGTCACCACCAAGGACGACACCATCAAGGTGACCGTGGGTGCTCCAGAGTTCATCAGCTACAACGGCTTCACCCCACAGACGTACTCAACGTACAACTCGGCCGTCACAGACCGCATGTTCGCAGGCTTCTACTACATGGGCACCGACGGTACGATCTATCCGAACAAGGAGCTGGGCTCCTACGAAAAGGTCAGCGACGATCCGCTGACCATCAAATACACCATCAATGAGAACGCCAAGTGGTCCGATGGAACTCCGATCACCGTGGCAGACTCAGTCTTCGCCTGGGCTACTCAGAACTTGAACTTGAACTCCGGTGACAAGGACAAGCCACTGTTCAACTCAGTGTCCACCGACTTGGGTGACACGGTGCCCAAGGGCCCAGAAGGAGCTGCTGACGGTAAGGAATTCACCGTCACCTTCAAGGATCCAGATCCAGACTGGCAGCTTCAGACCTGGATGCTGCACCCAGCACACGTTGTCGCTAAGAAGAGTGGCATGAGCACTGACGAACTAGTTCAGGCAATCCGCGATGGCGATTCTAAGAAACTGGAAAAGGCCGCCAAGTTCTGGAACGAAGGCTGGATGACCAAGCCAGGCACCTTGCCTGATGAAGCCGATGTGCCAGTCTCCGGTCCATACAAGCTGGAGTCCTGGAAGGCCGGCGAGTCGGTGACCTTGACCGCCAATGAAAACTACTACGGCACCGCTCCTGCCACCAAGAACTTGAACTTCCGCTTCTTGGCTGACACCGGTATGGTTCAGGCTCTGCAGAACAAGGACGTCGACGTCATTGCTCCACAGCCAACCGTTGATACCCTCGCTCAGCTTGAAGGCTTGGGTAAGGCCGTCAGCATCCAGCAGGGTGACACCTTGACCTGGGAGCACCTGGACTTCAACTTTGCCAAGGGCAACGAGATGAACAATCTTGAACTGCGCAAGGCCTTCGCCATGTGTGTTCCACGCCAAGAAATCGTTGACAACTTGGTCAAGCCGTTGAACCCTGAGGCTACCGTGATGAACTCTCGCGAAGTCTTCCCGTTCCAAGATAACTACCAAGAAGTCGTCGATGCATCCTATGACGGTCGCTACGATCAGGTCGATATCGACGGTGCCAAGAAGATCCTGGAAGATCAGGATGCTGTCGGCACCGAGATTCGCATCGGTTACTCGGCACCAAACGAGCGACGCACCAATGAAGTTGCAGCCATTAAGTCTTCATGCGACAAGGCCGGCTTCAAGGTCAAGGATGCCGGCGACGCTAAGTTCTTCGCACCGGGCGGCACCCAAGAGCGTGGCGACTATGAAGTAGCACTGTTCGCTTGGGCAGGTTCGGGCCAGATCACTTCGGGCCAGAACATCTACTCCACGGGCAAGCCACAGAACTACGGTAAGTACTCGAACGAAGCCGTCGACGAGGCCTGGACCAAGTTGGCAACCTCGCTTGATCCTGCGGTTCACGCCGAACAGACCAAGGTCATTGAGAAGCTGCTGTGGGACGACCTGTATGGTATCCCACTGTTCGCACACCCGGGCTTGAGCGCTTCGGGATCCGATATCCAGAATGTCCGTCACACCGCTACCCAGAGCGGCATCGTATGGAATGCCGAACAGTGGCTGCGTGCTGAATAAGCCTTCAGGGCAAACAAGCCGCTAACACCAACTGTGAGCGCCTGCGGGGCCCGATCATCATCGGGCCCCGCGGTGTGTCCGCCACCAGTATCAGGTGACGTGCATGCCGTGAGGTGAGAAGAAAGAGGACATTAGAACCGTGTTGAAGTTCATTCTCAAGAGATTAGGATCAGCCGTCGGCGTGCTATTTGGCGCCTCCTTGCTGCTCTACATCTTGGTTATCAACGCTGGCGATCCGCTGGGGGACCTGCGCGAAAGCAACGCCGAAAACCGCGAATACCTGATGCAGCAACGCATCGACTACATGAACCTAGAGCAGCCTTGGTACCTGCGGTACCTGACCTGGCTCGGCGGAGTCGGTAAATGCTTCGTGGGGTCTTGCGATCTAGGTAAGAATATCAATGGCGTTGAGGTCAGTGGGCTACTGGCCAACGCCGCATCCTCGACATTGCGCCTAGTTCTCCTAGCCACCGTGATCGCCGCCGTTCTGGGTATCGCCATTGGTGTACTGACGGCAGTACGCCAATACTCGGGCCTAGACTACCTCGTCACCTTCCTGACTTTCCTCTTCTTCTCCCTCCCAGTGTTCTGGGCAGCCGTGTTGCTCAAGGAATACATGGCCATCGGGTACAACGATTGGCTTGAAAATCCGCAAATATCTATCGGCACCAGCATCCTGATCGGTGTCATCATCGGTTTCCTTTTGCAGATGTTGCTTGCCGGGTCGCTGAAACGCCGCGGACTCACCTTCCTTATTACCGCGATCTTTGTCCCGCTGTTACTGCAGTACAGCCTCTGGCTAAACTTCTACCGCTACCCGCAAATGGGCCCGGCGATCATCGTCGTGCTGACACTCTTGTTGGCCTTGTCGGCAACGGCCATGAGTGTTGGTCTTAAAGAGAAGAAAGTACTGTATCCGGCACTGATTACCGTGGTGCTGGTACTTTTGATGTACTACGCAACCTTCTGGCTCTTGAAAGACGCCAATGCTTGGATCTTGGTCATCGGGGCAATCCTCTCCGTGGCTATCCCGGGACTCATCGGCAAGTTCATGGGCGGACGCTTATCTAAGCTTGCCACCAGCGTTGCCGCGCTAGTCGGCTTCATCGGTGCAGGGCTGACCGTGCTGGATCATATCTTCCGTGCGTGGCCAGGCTTTTTGAATCTCAAAGGCCGTCCGATCGGGACCATTGGTTCCTCCACAGCAAACCTTGGTGGCGGTTTCTGGGATAACTTCTTGGATAACGCAACCCAGCTGTTATTGCCAACGATCGTCTTGGCCATCATTTCGCTAGCGAGCTACTCGCGCTACACGCGTTCCTCCATGCTCGAAGTGCAGCAGCAGGACTACATCCGCACTGCACGCTCCAAGGGTTTGAGCGAACGTACCGTGATCTTCCGTCATGCTTTCCGCAACGCGCTGATCCCTATCGCCACCATTGCGGCCTTTGACTTCGCCGGTCTGATTGGTGGCGCGGTGGTCACCGAAACGGTCTTCGGTTGGAAAGGCATGGGCGATATGTTCAGTACGGGTCTGCACGCAGTAGATCCGGCCCCGGTGATGGCCTTCTTCTTGGTCACCGGTACCGCGGCAATTCTTTTCAATCTGCTGGCAGATATCGTCTACGCGCTGCTTGATCCACGGATCCGGGTCTAGGGAATTTAGGACATTCGATGAGTAACATAAATGGAAAGACTCCACAGGACCTGACGTCCATTGCTGAAGTTGAAGACGCAAAACTTGCCGCTTCCACTGAACAGTCCAAGAGCCAGTCTCGTATCGTTTTTGAACGCTTTCTCAAGCACAAACCGGCAATGATCTCCTCGGTCCTGCTGGTGCTGATCACGGTCATCGCCTTTACCTCCATTGGCTTTGGCCCGCTGCCTGGCTGGTGGAAACAGAGCTATCTAGATGCAGGCACCGTGATCGATGGTGGCAAGCCAACCCTCTCACTGTTGCCAACGTGGCTTGGCGGATCGGGTTTTGCCATCGGCGAGCATCCCTTCGGGCAGGACTCAGTCGGTAAGGACTACTTCGCACTGGTGATGAACGGTGCCCAGAAGTCCATCGTGATTGGTGTGGTCGTTGGCTTGGTCGCGACCTTCCTCGGCGCAGTAATCGGGGCGGTGGCAGGATACTTCCGTGGCTGGGTCGATGAAGTCTTGATGCGCATCACTGACCTGTTCATCGTTATCCCGCTGTTGGTTCTTGCTGCTGTACTTGGACAGATTGCAGGACGCAGCTCCGGTTCGATCTTTGCTCTGGCCTTAGTTCTTGGCCTTGTCACCTGGACCGGTCTGGCCCGACTGGTGCGTGGTGAGATTCTGAGCTTGCGCGAACGTGAATACGTATCGGCAGCCCAAGCCATGGGGTCGCGCACGTCCCGCGTGATCTTCAAACACCTACTACCCAATACCGTCGGTGTCATCGTCGTGAACGCAACTTTCGCGATCGCCGGTGCCATCCTGCTTGAATCCTCGCTATCCTTCCTGGGCTTCGGCGTGCAGGCCCCAGAATCTTCGCTGGGCCTACTGATTAGTCAGTACCAGAATGCCTTCGTGACCCGCCCGTGGCTGTTCTGGTGGCCAGGCATGATCATCGTGGTCTTCGCACTGTCTATTAACTTCCTCGGCGATGGTCTGCGCGATGCTTTCGACCCACGCCAGACCGGTAAGCGTCGCCGCCCTCGCGCCGGACTCTTTGCCATGCCAACCCGTAAGGAGAAGCCATGAGCCATCTCGCACCAGAAAATACCTCCGGCGAATACGCGCTGAGCTTCAACGACCTGAAGGTCACCTTCGAAACCTCTGGCCCGCTGGTTCACGCGGTCAAGGGCCTATCCCTTGCGGTGCGCCCCGGCGAGGTGGTCGCACTGGTGGGTGAATCGGGGTCGGGTAAATCCGTGACCTCCACTGCGGCCATGGGTTTGCTTCCGGAGAACGCGAACATCTCGGGTGAAGCGAAGATCGGTAACGTCAATGTTGTGGGCCTTGAACAGGGCAAGATGCGCAAGATGCGTGCCACCGACATCGCCATGGTTTTCCAGGAACCGATGACCGCGTTGAACCCGGTACTCACCATCGAACGCCAGTTGACCGAAGCTTTGGAACTGCACGGTATTGCTTATGGCAAGGCCGCGACTGAGCGTGCCATTGAGCTGCTCACTATGGTTGGTATTCCAGAGCCCGATAAACGCATCAAGCAATACCCACACCAGTTCTCCGGCGGGCAGCGTCAGCGCATCGTCATTGCCATGGCGATTTCCTGTGACCCGAAGGTGATCATCGCTGATGAACCAACCACGGCATTGGATGTCACCGTGCAGGCTGAGATCTTGGATCTGCTGCGTGAGCTCAAAGACCGCTTGAACACTGGTATTTTGCTAATCACCCACAATATGGGTGTAGTGGCGGATATGGCTGATCAAGTTGCTGTGATGTTCCAAGGCAATTTGGTTGAAACCGGCTCGGTGGACCAGGTGTTGCTTCACCCGCAGCACGCATACACCCAACGCTTGCTGGCCGCTGTTCCACGTTTGTCTGCTCCGGCGTTGATCACTGAAAATGCGCCACATAGCGAACGGACTGCCCCTGCCGGCCGCGAGCTGGTACTCGAAGCCAAAGACTTGGTGTTGGAATACAACATGCGAGGCAAGGTCTTCCGTGCGGTGGAGGGCGTCAGCTTCGATGTGGCTAAGGGCGAAGTATTAGGCATCGTGGGGGAGTCCGGTTCGGGCAAGTCCACCATCGCCAAGGCAGTTATTGGGCTCTTGCCAGTGGCCGAGGGAAGCTTGTCGGTCAAGGGTCACAATCTTCCTAAGCTCTCGCCCAAGGAAGCCCGCGCGGTACGCAAGCAAATCGGCGTGATCTTCCAGGATCCGGCAGCTTCGCTCAACCCGCGATTCCCGATTGGTGAATGCATTACCGAGCCCATGGTGGTACACAAAGTGGGTTCCAAGGCCTCGCGCATCAAGCGGGCCGAGGAATTGTTGGATGCCGTCAAGCTACCGCGCAACGTCATCAACCGCTACCCGCATGAGCTCTCCGGCGGGCAACGCCAGCGCGTGTGTATCGCCCGTGCCCTGACGTTGAACCCGGAGCTGCTGATCGCCGATGAGCCGACCAGCGCGTTGGATGTTTCGGTCCAGGCGGTCGTGCTTGAAATGATTCAGGACCTGCAGCGTGACTTCAATTTCGCCTGCTTGTTTGTTAGCCATGACTTGGCCGTGGTGGACATGCTGGCAGACGCAGTGGTCGTTATGCGCTCAGGTAAGGCTGTGGAGCAAGGAATGGTTCAGACCGTCCTACACGCACCAACCCATGACTACACCAAGCGATTGCTGGCGGCTGCCCCAGTCCCGGATCCATATGAACAGGCGACTAGGCGCGAAGCGTGGCGATTGCTGAATAAGAACAAATAGTTACGTGTATAGAGACAAGGAGCCGGAATTATTTCTGGCTCCTTGTCTGTTTCCCCAGTAGATTCGTTTTTGGACCTTCTATAGGCAGTTCGGGAGACTCTATGGGCTTTGCATCGATATTTATCATCGCAGCAATTATCGTGCTGTGCGCTTTCCCGCTGGTCATTGGTGCCTTCAGGGGGCTGGATCGAAAAGCCGATGAGTTAGAGAACCTAGATCCCCAGACTTCAAAAGCCCTGCGAAAAGCGCGTAAAGATATTGACCGGGGCAAGGGGTATTACGGCCCCCGTCAGTAAAGGCAGAAAGACCACGAGCGCCGGCCCGGGGCCAGCACTTGTGGTCTTTGACTGTTTGTAGCGTGGAACCTAGTCCAGCTGCATGACGTTTTCGGTGACAACCTGTGCCCGAGCATTCGAGAAAATCTGCTCGGTACCTACAGTCTTGAAACCACGGCGTTCCAAAACCTTGATAGAACCGAGGTTGTCTTGAACGACGTGTGCGGTCAGTGGACGCTTAGTGTATTCGGCCAAGAAGGCATCCACGGCGCTGGTAGTGATTCCCTTGCCCCAATACTTGGTGGAGGTCCAGAAATTAATCTCTGGGGTCTCACCGTCGAATACCAGAATGGAACCAACTACGTCGCCCTCGTGTTCGATGGTGCGAACCAGAACATTTGGATCATTCAGGATCGAGTTCCAGTGGTGGTCGAATACCGCGCGATCGGCTGGGTTACGCGCCTGATAAGCGGCCATGAGGTTCGCCTCGGGTTCTTGCTGGTGAGCAAAGAATGCGTCCAAGTCGGAAGGGCGGACTTCACGTAGCTGCACGATAAAGGCCTTTCAATCGGGTGGGTCAGCATGCCGTTTTCGGAACGCTGCGGAACATTGGCTTGAGAACTACACTACCGGGGAAGTTAGAGCTGCGAGAGCCATATTCGACAATAGTGGTTTCAAGCCTGATTTTTTCGTTCTAGGCGAGTGCGCAGAATGGGCGGTGGAGTTAAGCAAACCGAAGACTGCGTGGGCCCGGAAACGATGTGACTGCTTGCTACCTGAAGGGTGCAATTTTTCTAATTCATGGGTCCATAAGCCGATATATGAATTTTGAAGCTTACGTACCAACGCTAGTTCAGCCTTAGGCAAAGACTTGAGATCCCGGTCCTGAACCTGCAGGATGTCAGGGCGCGAGAGCGAAAAATCGGTATGAAAGTCAACTAATCGCGAGAGGACTTCCAGCGGTGAGCCGCCTTCTTGGCAGGCCTCTTGACCGCCGGCGTAAATATCCTTGGACATATCGACCAGCAAAGCGATTAACACGGCTTGTTTACCAGCGAAATGGCGGTAAACAGCTGGCCCCGAAATGCCACAGGCAGCTCCGAGATCTTCTAAAGAAACACCAGCATAGCCATGCTGAGCAAAGAGCCTGGTGGCTTCTCGTAGTAGTGCCTCACGCCGTTCCGCTTTGGCGCGTTCGCGGTCAGTTGGTTCGTTGAGGGTCTGATACCTGCTCGCCATCACCATCATCTCCTTACAACGGCCAGTCTGAACTCTGGACAAGTGTGACCGGTGCCACTACTGTCAAAAATAAAGCTGTTTACCCATCAGTAGGCGGTAATCAGTTAATAATAATTAACCATACGCGTCGTGACCCTTGCTTCCAAGACGCTCACACGCCGATCGCAGAAAAAGACCTATATCGACATACTGCAGATCCAGTATCTCGATATCGGTTCATCCCTCAACGAAGAGAGAAACTGATGATTAACCTCGAACTCGACGAACAGTACCAAGACCTGGTCAACATGGTCCGAGAATTCGCGCAAGAAGTTGTAGCGCCGCAGAGCGCAACCAACGACGCCAACCATTCCTTTCCCTATGACATCGTCAAACAAATGGGACAGATGGGACTGTTCGGACTGCCAATTTCCGAGGAATACGGTGGCTCAGGGGGCGACTACTTCCACCTAGCCTTGGCGCTGGAGGAATTGGGCAAGGTTGATCAATCGGTGGCCATCACCCTCGAAGCTGGCGTGTCACTCGGTGCCATGCCCATTTACCGCTTCGGTAGCGAAGCCCAAAAGCAACGCTGGCTTGAACCCCTAGCTACCGGTGAGCGCTTGGCCGGATTTGGGTTAACCGAGCCAGGAGCCGGTTCGGATGCCTCGGCTACCTTGACCAAGGCGAAGCTCGAAAATGGGCAGTGGGTAATAGACGGAGCTAAAGAATTCATCACCAACTCAGGAACGGACATCACTTCGCATGTCACTGCCACCGCGGTGACGGGCACGGACGAGGCAACGGGGAAGAAAGAAATTTCGGCCATTATTGTGCCTACCGGTACTCCTGGGTTTACCGCCGAGAAAGCCTACGACAAGGTGGGGTGGAGGGCCAGCGACACTCACCCGTTGAGCTTTAACGCGGTTCAGGTGCCGGAAGAAAACCTCTTGGGTGAGCGCGGGCGAGGTTACGCCTACTTCCTTGAAATCCTTGATGAGGGGCGCATCGCCATTGCCGCGTTGGCCACGGGTGCCGCGCAAGGTTGCCTTGACGAGGCGGTCAAATATGCCAAGACGCGCACAACCTTTGGCACTGCCATCGGCAAAAATCAGGGTGTCTCGTTCATGATCGCTCGCATGGCCTCACGGGCGCACACAGCTCGTTTGGCTTACTACGCAGCGGCAGCAAAAATGCTGGCCGGTAAAGACTTCAAAATTGAAGCCGCCCACGCCAAGCTGATCGCCAGCGAGGCAGCCATGGACAATGCTCGTGACGCGACGCAAATCTTTGGTGGCTATGGTTTCATGAATGAATCGTTGGTTGCCCGCCACTACCGCGACTCCAAGATCCTAGAAATCGGTGAAGGAACTACCCAGGTGCAACAGATGTTGATTGCGCGCAGTCTTGGTCTGTAGTTATTTCCTCGTGGTGCGCCACGTATTGCACAGGGCGTGGCGTACTTTGGGAGCTCACAGTTAGAAGAACCATAATGGATGGGTGAGCTCCCAAAAAACTTTTACGCCAACCGGACACCCACGCCGGGTTTCCCTGATTGGTTCCACCGGATCAATTGGTACCCAAGGCTTAGACGTCATTTCAAAGGCATCAGACAAATTCTCGGTGGCTGCTCTTTCGGGCGGATACAACGTGGAATTGCTTGCCCGACAGGCTGTTAAATACCGCCCAGCCCTGGTTGGATTCGCCGGAGACTCTGTCGATGACCTCGCTTCAGCGATCAAAGATGCTGCAAGCCAGGCTTCGGTTAGTGGATACGAACCTGAACTCGTCGCGGGGGAGCACGCGGCAACTACGGTCGCCGCTTTTAGTGAAGCAGACGTAGTTCTTAACGGCATTACCGGTGCTATCGGACTAGCTCCGACCATTGCAGCTCTAGAAGCTGGGCACCTGTTGGCCCTGGCGAATAAAGAATCCCTAATTATCGGTGGACAGGTGGTCAAACAGATTGCCGCACCAGGACAGATTTCCCCGGTTGATTCTGAACATTCGGCTTTGGCCCAGGCTTTGCGTTCAGGCGCGCCAGAAGAAGTTTCCAAGTTGCTGGTGACTGCTTCGGGCGGTCCATTCTTTGGATACACCTATGACCAGTTGCGCGAAGTGACACCAGCACAGGCGTTGGCACACCCCACTTGGGATATGGGGCGCATGGTGACGACGAACTCGGCAACCATGGTCAACAAGGCTTTGGAAATCATCGAAGCTCATCTGCTTTTTGATGTGCCATTGGAAAGAATCGAACCCGTGGTGCACCGCCAATCCATCATTCACTCCATGGTCGAGTTCATTGATGGTTCGGTGATCGCTCAAGCCTCACCGCCGGATATGCGATTGCCCATTGCCTTGGGAATCAACTGGCCGCATCGTGTTGCAGGTGCCGCCAACGCCTGTGATTTCTCAAAGTCAGCCAGCTGGACCTTTGAACCATTGGATGAAGAAGTGTTCTTCGCAGTGAAGCTAGCGAAGCAAGCAGCAGCTGCTTCCGGGACACACATGGCTGTCTACAACGCTTCAAATGAAGTCGCCGTCGATGCCTTCCACGAAGGCAAGATTCGATTCACCGACATCGTCGAGACCATCGAGCACGTCCTCGATGACTACACCCCGGTGAACGCTGAACTCAGTGTAGAAACCGTTCTGGAAACGGACCGCTGGGCCAGAGCGCACGCTGCGAAGATTCTGGGAGTCAAAGCATGAGCGTCATACTTTTCATTGCAGGCATCCTCTTTATGGTTGTTGCTGTTGGTCTATCTATTGCACTGCACGAAATAGGTCACCTCGTACCAGCGAAGCTTTTTAAGCTGCGCGTGCCGCAATACATGATCGGCTTCGGCAAGACCCTCGTTTCATTTAAACGAGGGGAAACTCAGTACGGAATCAAGGCGCTTCCCCTGGGCGGCTACATCTCGATGGTTGGCATGTACCCGCCACGGCCAGAAACTGAAGACGACAAGCCAGCAAAGAAACCTAGCCTGTTCCAAAAAGTTTTTGGGCAAATGGTCGATGATGCTCGGTCTCAAGCAAATGAAAATGTCTTGCCGAGCGATGAAGGTCGCCTGTTCTACCAGTTACCGGTCTACAAACGCGTGATCATCATGCTCGGTGGCCCGTTCATGAACTTGGTGATCGGTTTTGTTGTCATTGCTATTGTTCTGACCAGTTTTGGGCAAGCAACGCCGACAACAACGATCTCCGAGGTGTATCAGTGCATCGCCAGCGCAGAGAACGCTAATCAAACAGAGTGCACCGACAAAGACGTTCCCGCTCCAGCCTATGAAGCGGGGCTCCGTCCCGGTGACACCATTACTGCAGTTAATGGCGCCGCCGTGGAACAGGGTGAGTGGAACAAACTTACCGATGTTATTCGGGTGAATCCAGGGCAATCGATCACCCTCGATTACCAGCGGGACGGCCAAAACCACACGACCACATTGACCCCGTATCTCACCGATCGGCCGGCCACCGACGACAACGGTTATGTGCTTACCGATGACCAAGGCAACTACATCATGACCAAGGTTGGCTTTGTGGGGATGAGCTCCTTGCAAGAGGATCTGACCCAGCCACTGAGCGCAGTGCCGGGAGTGATCGGAAACCAGCTGCTCACGATTGGAAACGTTATCTTGCATCTGCCGCAGCGCATGGTGGACGTTGCCCAGGCAGCGTTTGGTGACGGTCAGCGTGATCCAAACGGTCCAGTGTCTATTGTCGGGGTCGGGCGAATTGCTGGTGAAATCAGCGCCGAAGACTCAATTTCAGTCAGCGATAAGTTTGCAACCTTGCTGTCTTTGGTTGGTGGACTGAACCTCGCGTTATTCGCCTTCAACCTGATCCCGCTATTGCCACTAGACGGTGGGCATGTGGTCGGCGCGCTTTATGACGGCATCAAGCGAATGTTCGCCCGACTCTTTAACCTGAAAAACATCAAGCCGGTGGACACCGTCAAATTGTTGCCACTGACCTATGTTGTTGTGGTGGCCATGTTGGTAATGGGTGGTCTCTTAATATACGCAGACATTTTTAAGCCAATACAGTTGTTCTGAGCCAAGAGAAATATGCTGTAGCTATGACTGTTTTTGCTGTTGAATACGTTTACGCTGATGACTCTGTAGAACTGCGTAATGAACACCGTCCGGCGCACCGCGAGTACCTCATCGGTTTTGTAAACGAGGGCCCAGTGCGAGTTTTGGCATCAGGACCGACCCCTGCCACCGACGGCGCGTTACTAATCCTGGCCGCTGAGTCCGAGGCAGCACTGAACGAAGTACTGGCCAATGACCCATTCAAAAAGGCTGGTGCGATCGCCCAGACCACCATCTCCGAATGGAACCCAGTCATCGGACTGCTGCAGGAATTCGCAGCCTAGAGCAACAGCGAGATAAGCTCCCGCATTTCTTTCATAGAATGCGGGAGCTTAGTAATTTAACAGTTCGGTGGATGCACACCCTGAAACCATAGGAGTTGGAGGCGAAATTATGGATTTGCATGTCAATGAGAGCCTGATCATCCCTTCAGCTGAGCTCACTTGGAACTTCAGTCGATCCGCTGGTCCCGGTGGTCAACATGTGAATACCTCGGACTCGAAGGCTGAACTCTCGTGGCCAGTTAGCGCATCCCGCTCACTATCTGCTTGGCAACGACAACGGTTGTTAGAGAAGTTAGGTTCCCGCCTCATCTCAGGTGCACTGGTGGTGAGATCATCGGAAGAGCGATCCCAGTGGAGGAATCGCCAACTCGCCATGGAGAAGATGGTGCGGCTGATCAATCAGGCGTTGGCTCCCGATGCGCCGCGGCGAAAAGCCACCAAGCCGACAAAGGGATCACAGCGAAGACGGCTCAACGCCAAATCCAACAGGTCCATGACCAAAGAGCTTCGAAGAAAACCTACCCGAGATTAGATGTACTCAGGTTAAGTGATTCAAGTCATAAATCTTCCGGGAATTGGCGATGATCGTCGATAGTTGAAAGTAGATGAAGCGTCAGCTTGTTTTTATTTTCTAATTTAGGAGTTTGCCCATGGCTACCAAGGTCCTCACCCTCGTTGGATCGCTGCGTAATGGTTCAACAAACCAGCAGCTGGCAGAAGCTAGTTCGCACAATGCACCCGAAGGTGTGGAGGTAGCTGTTTTCAGCGGCCTGGAAAACATTCCTTTCTACAACGAAGACACTGACGTTGAGGGCGGTGTTCCAGCGGCTGCTCAGGCACTTCGCGACGCAGCTGCAGATGCCGACGCTCTGATGCTGGTGACCCCTGAATACAACGGCACCATGCCAGCGGTTCTGAAGAATGCCATTGACTGGCTGTCCCGCCCATTTGGCGCAGGCGTTGTCTCGGGCATGCCAACCGTGGTCGTTGGCACCGCGTTTGGACAGTACGGTGGCGTTTGGGCTCAGGATGAAGCCCGAAAGGCACTGAACATCGCTGGCGCTAACGTTCTGGAAAACGTCAAGCTCGCAATCCCTAACTCCGTTGTTCGCTTCGCTGAATTGCACCCAAAGGATGACGCTGAGGTTGTTGAGCAGGTTACCTCGGTGCTCAACAGCATCAAGGAAATTGCTGAAGCTAACTAAGCTGTTATCAGCCCAACAGCTTTGAAATTGCGAGAAAGGCCACGGCGACCCCGTGGCCTTTCTCGCATGAGTACCCGCTCACCGCGATACGGTGACATACTTGGACTAAGAGATTTACCCACAATTTACTCGGAGGCGTCCATTGACTTCGGTCAGCCTAGGTATGCCGGCAGGTCCACCGCCGGTACTCACACCACGTCGTAAGACCCGCCAATTCCAAGTTGGGTCTGTCGGGGTCGGTTCTGATTCGCCGATTTCGGTCCAGTCGATGACCACCACCAAAACTCACGACATCAACGCGACGCTACAGCAAATTGCTGAGTTGACCGCTGCTGGTTGTGACATCGTGCGCGTCGCCTGTCCCACTGACAAGGACGCGGATGCACTGAAGATCATTGCGATGAAATCGCAGATCCCAGTGATTGCAGATATTCATTTCCAGCCGAAGTACGTCTTTGCTGCCATCGAAGCCGGCTGCGGCGCGGTGCGTGTGAACCCTGGCAACATCCGCCAGTTCGATGACCAGGTCAAGGAAATTGCCCAGGCAGCCAAGGACCACGGAACCTCCATTCGCATCGGTGTGAATGCCGGATCCTTGGACCGCCGTTTGCTGAAGAAGTACGGTAAGGCAACGCCAGAGGCTTTGGTTGAATCGGCTGTCTGGGAAGCATCGTTGTTCGAAGAACACGGCTTCCATGACTTTAAGATTTCGGTCAAGCACAATGACCCAGTAGTCATGGTTCGTGCCTACGAACTGCTGGCAGAACGTGGCGACTGGCCTTTGCACCTGGGTGTCACCGAAGCCGGTCCAGCTTTCCAGGGAACCATCAAGTCTGCCACCGCCTTTGGTGCCCTACTTTCGCAGGGTATTGGCGACACCATTCGTGTCTCGCTTTCGGCACCTCCAGTTGAAGAGGTCAAGGTCGGCAACCAGATTCTTGAATCGCTGAACTTGCGTCCGCGTAAGCTGGACATTGTTTCTTGCCCTTCGTGTGGTCGCGCACAGGTGGATGTTTACACCTTGGCAGAACAGGTCACCGAGGGTCTTGAAGGAATGAAGGCTCCACTGCGTGTGGCTGTCATGGGCTGTGTTGTTAATGGCCCAGGCGAGGCCCGCGACGCTGATCTCGGCGTGGCCTCGGGTAACGGCAAGGGACAGATCTTCGTCAAGGGCGAAGTGATTAAGACGGTGCCAGAAGATCAGATTGTTGAGACGCTGATCGAAGAAGCTAACCGTTTGGCTGAGGAAATGGGACTGACCGATGACGAGAATCCTGCCTCGGGTTCTCCCGTGGTCTCCGTCAGCTAAAGATAGCCGACGAAGCGACAAAGGGGTGCCACGGACTTTGAGTCGTCGCGATACGACGGCTCTGATCGAGTTGCTCGACCGTGACCCTGTCGCCAATATTTTCACCCGTTCTCAGGTGAATCTGCACCGATCGGCCGCGCCAGATGGGTTTGCCCATATTGCGGGGATCGACGGTGAAGCTGGCCTCGAATCGGCATGCTGGGTGGGCGCGAATGTGGCGCCTACCCTCATGTCCGAGGACGAAGCGAAGAATTTTGCGCAGCATGCCCTAGAATCTCGGCAACGATTTGCCTCGGTTTTTGGGCCAGCGCAGTCGGTCCTAGCCATGCATGAAGTGCTGCGCGAGGGACCACAAGCGATTTTTGACGTGCGTGGGAATCAGCCACTGCTAACGATTTCACACCAGCCAACGGGCATTGCGCGCAACAGACTTCGTCCGGCGCGAATTCACGAATTCGACTTGGTACTTCCAGCTAGTGCGGCCATGTTTGAAGAAGAGCTTGGATACTCTCCTTTGGAAAATGGCGGAAGTTTTTACCGTAGTCGAGTTCGTCAATTGATCCGTGACGCACACACTGTGATCGACTGCGATGAAAATGGCGAGGTCATCTTCAAAGCTGATCTGGGTACTGTGACTGAAGAAGTTGTTCAGATTCAGGGTGTATGGGTCAACCCAAAGTACCGGGGCCTCGGACTGGCCTCCGGATACATGAGCAGCACGGTTGATTATGCCTTGCAATTCGCTCCGGTTGTCAGCTTGTACGTAAACGATTTTAACGTTGCCGCGGTGAAGACCTATGAGCGCATTGGTTTTGAACAGGTCGGAACTTTCGCGACGATCTTGTTCTAAAGGTCATGTTCTAAGTAAAAGAAGTCAGAATACACGTGTGGGGCGGGACCAAATGACTTGGTCCCGCCCCACACGTGTATTTTCACTCTTTTAGTTCGACAGTATCGTTTCTACGTCGTCCAAGATCTTGTTAGCACCAACTACGCCAATGCCAACCATCCAAGTTTCATCGGCGACTTCGTGCACTTTGGAGTTCTTCACGGAATCAAGGGAAGTCCAGAGTCCGGTGACTTTTTCCATCGTTGTTGCCTTTGGATCCCCGCCTGGATTGGTGAAGAATACAAGGTCCCCATCGATCTGTTCGTATTGTTCAGGACTCAATTCCTTCATGGAATACTCATTCCAGCCTTCGGAACCCAAATCAAAACCGACGCTCTTCAAAATTGAACCTGAGAAAGAGTCCGGACCGTAAAGCCTGAAGTTATCGGGGCGGAAGCGCACGATGGAGACACTAGTGTTCTTTGCATCGACTTCTTCTCCGACTTTGGCAGCGCGCTCATCCAGTGCGCTGATCAAGCCTTCCATTTTTTCGCTCTCACCCACGGCAGCAGCAGTAATGCGAGCTTGCTCTTGCCAGTTAGTTCCTGAATCCTCAGAGAACACGGTAGGGGCAATGTTGGAGAGTTCATCGTAGATCGGTTCGTGACGTACCTTCGCGCCAATGATCAAGTCGGGCTTCAGATTGGCGATCTCATCCACGGAAGGTTCCATGGTCAATCCAACACTCGTAGTCTCGCCTTCTGGCAGATCCAAGTATTCAGGGAAGCCCTGCGAAGCTCCTGATTCTGTGGCGCCAACGGGGACGATATCCAAGGCGGCCAGTGCATCAAGATGTGGGGAGTCGATGACCACGATTCGTTCGGGTTTACCATCGATCTTCGTCGTTCCCATGGCGTGTTCCACCGTGTATGGGGCGGAGTCGTTGGCTGAAGAAGTTGGGGTCGCAGTCGTTGCGGAACTAGCGCAACCACTGAGCGCAACAATGCTGGCGAGCGAAAGAGCTGTCAATGCCGCGACATTGCGGATTCTTTTAGTAATCAAGGATGTTCCCTTATTATTTGAGAGTGAGTAAGACAACCCTAATACAAGAAATGCGCATCGAGTGAATCACGATGCAGTAGCGTCACAATTGAACGTAAGTCAGGTAGGCAAGGCCAACACCGAGAAACCTAAGACGCTTTCGTTGACGGCAGGCTATGTGTGCACCGTGCTCGCTTTGGCCGTAGTTTTCCTGCTGAGCCTTTGTTTGGGGTCTAAATCCTTATCGATTTCAGATCTGTTGCAAGTCATCAACGGCACAGCAAGTACGGGGGATCAACAGATAGTTTTCGGGCTTCGCTTGGCACGCAGCATCAACGGAGTACTCGTTGGCCTGGCATTAGGAGCCAGCGGGGCAATCATGCAAAGCGTGATCCGGAACCCGATTGCTGACCCAGGAATTTTAGGCATCAATGCAGGTGCGGCGCTCGGTGTAGCCATTGGCATACTGGTGCTTGGCTCGGCAGGAATGTTGGCAAGCATCGCTTTTTCATTGGGCGGTGCAGCCATAGCGGCTTTGTTCTTGTTTGCTTGCGCTTCCATGCCTAGCTTCCGAGATTCTGCGGTGCGCATCACCCTCTGTGGTGTCGCGTTCTCCGCTGTTCTTGCAGGAATCACACAGATGCTGATCCTCTCAGATGAACATTTGCTAGATCAGTTCCGTTTTTGGCAAGTAGGTTCTTTGACCGCCAGACCAATTGAAGCAGCGCTGTGGGTGGGGCCAATAATTTTGTTTGGAACCTTGCTCGCATGGCTTATTGGGCAGCGACTGAACATTCTCGACCTTGGCGATGAAAGCTCAAACGCGCTAGGAGCATCAGCATCATGGAGCCGAGCTCGTGCATTGATCGTGGTTGCACTGCTGTGCGGACCTGCAACAGCGCTGGCAGGACCGGTCGCGTTTGTCGGATTCGCGGTCCCACACTTAGTCAGACTTGTATATGGGAACAACACGAAACAGGTCATACGTTTTTCTGCGTTACTCGCGCCTGTGCTACTACTGCTATGCGATATTGCCGGCCGTCTAGTGGGCAATGGTGCCGAAGTTCAAGTGGGGATCATGACCGCAATCATCGGCTCGGTCATGCTTATCGTGCTGATCTTGCGCCCTAGTACGAAGAAGCTTTCATGAAAAATAGTCGCGTGGACAAAAGTGCCAAATGGCTGCCATTACTTGGTGTAGTTTCGTTGGTTTTGGTGGCTGGATCAGCGTTCTTTGGGGAATATCGCGTGAGTCTGGCTGACTTCGGCAATACTTTGCTGGGCAATCCGCCGGCACCACTAACAGAATTTTTCATCATGCAACGCCGTATTCCGCGGGCTTTGGTCGCATTAATGGCAGGGATGATGCTGGCTGCCAGTGGCAGCCTTTTGCAACAACTACTACGCAATCCCTTAGCAAGTCCGGACATCATTGGTATCACCAATGGTGCGTCCCTAGGCGGTTGCTTGGTGATCCTCATTTTTGGTGGATCGCTGGCTGATGCATCAGGTGGCGCGCTCATCGGAGCTGCTTGTGTCTCGGTAGCATTGCTGGTGGCAGTGCGTGTTTTTCGCTTGAGCGGAACAAAACTGATCCTGTTGGGTGTTGGGTTAGCGGCCTTGTCGACGGCGCTGATCAACTACCTGCTGACTCAAGTCTTTGTCCCGTCAGCACAAATTGCACAGACGTGGTTGGTCGGGTCCTTGCAAGGTCGAGGCTGGGAAGAAGTTCCATGGCTGAGCGCCGGCGTAGTACTTCTCATCGTGGTTCATTGTGGTTTCGACAGAGAACTTCGCATGCTTCAGATGGGCGATGACCTTGCCTCAGCGCTTGGGGTATCGGTGGGGAAAGTCCGTGCACTGCTCTTCGCCGTTGCCGCCATTTTGGCAGCCCTAGCTGTGCTCTGTGCGGGTCCCATTGGCTTTATTGCCTTGGTAGCACCGCATATCAGCCAATCGATGACCGGCTCAAGAAACCTACTGGTGTGTGCACTGAGCGGAGGAATCTTACTGATGCTCAGTGATCTCGCAGCCCAATACCTGCTGCCCGTTGTACTGCCCGTTGGCGTGGTGACGATCGTTTTTGGTGGTGGCTTCTTCCTCTGGATGCTGTTCAAGCAGGGGAGGGTCAGTGTCTGAAATCCAAGAGCGACGACGGACCAAGTTGCGCGATCAGCACCGTCACGAGAAACGATGGCAACAGCTTCGGGTGCATTCGGTGCGCAGAATCCATGACCAGTTTGTTCGAATCGACTTTGACTATGGATCTGAGGAGATCGAATCCCATGGATTCGATGACGTATTGGTCTTATGTTTTCCCCTAGTTCTTAGCACTGGAGCAAAACCAACTGAGTCGGACGGAGTGTATGACTACGCGACGCGTGAGTATTCTGTTCGATGCCTGGATACGAAAAATCATTTGGTGACTGTCGATTTTTTGGTACACCAACACGGGGTGGCCACACGATGGGCACAAAATGCGAGACCAAACCAAAGGCTTTGGTGTATACCGCCGCGAATGTGCAAAGGGTTTGCAGAAGCATCAGCCACATATTTGTTTGCGGATCCAAGTGCGCTCCCCGCGGTAAGCAGATTTCATAGTGAAGCCCGTGAGACTCCAGGACACACTGTCCTTGTTGATGCTCAATTCGCAGAGGGAACTTTGAAAAGCTCCCCTCGCAGGGGACTTACTTTCCTCGACATTCAGACGCCAGCGGATCGACTGATTGAGGCCAGCGGGCTGGGTGGTCCGTCTGAGCCTGAATCGTCGTTCATTTGGATTGCAGGCGAAGCCCATTGGGTCTCTGGGCTACGCAGAGCACTGGTTCAAGACTACGCAGTGAACAAAGAAAATATTCAGTTCACTGGCTATTGGAAGTTTGGGTAACCTTTTCGTTCAGCGTAAGTACGAGTGAAACTGTCGGTACTAAACGACCTGATCATGACAAGTTATCCGCAACTCGTTGGTCGTAATCTTATCGGTGGCTCCGTTGATCTCTTAGACTCAAGAGAGTAAAGCCAAACGGGATAGGAAATTTTGTGGCTCAAGGCAATGCTTCCAGGTTGTATCTAGCTGCTGTATTTTGCCTCGGCGCAGCGAGTTTGGCAGGCTGCAGCGCTGACGAACCTGCACCTGAACCAACGTCAGCGTCGCAGGTGAACATCTCAGCAGACCAGCTGCAAAAAATTCTTGAAGATTTTTCACAAGAGGATGCGAACGCCAAGGTCATCAGCGATAAGAAGCTGCGCTCCACCATCCCGAAAGCTCAAGAATGGCTTGAAAATGCGAAGGTCAACCCGAGCAAATGTGGAGTTACCTTTGCTGAACCGGTGGCGGACCAGCTACAAAACTCCACTATGGGTGCCATTGAATCTCAGAACAATTACATCACCGTCGCTATATACAAAGACTCGCAACTTTTAGATAAACAATGGGATGCCAAGGCTTCGGCCAACGACCAATGCTCCCGTTATTCAGTGACTACGGGCAACGAATCACGGGCTTACCACCTTGCCAAACAGCCAATGGACTCGGTAGCTGACAAGAACGAAAGCTATGTTGTCACTAGTAGTGATGGGAAAACGACACAACAACAACTTGTGACACGATCCGCCAGTTCAAACGTGTTGGTAAGTGTTCAAGGAACCACATCAAACGGACAAACGCAGGAACAAGTCAAAGAGGCCACAGCGAAGATCGATGAGCTATTCAACAAGTTGCACGGTTAGATTTGCGGTCTGATTCTCGGCTATCTGCTTCACCGACAATTAAGGAAACCTTCATGACCAAGCGTCCACTTCTTTGGGCGTTGCCGTTGATGGCATCGCTGGCGCTAGCTGGCTGCTCTGCACAAACGACCGATCCAGTCCCAACTTCTTCCGAGTCTGAGAACGTGTCGCAGAACCAAAGTGGCACCGCCGAGCAAACCACTGGAAAAAACCTTTCGGCGGAACAAGTGGAAAGCATTGCTGCGAATTTGCTCGAGGGAGAACCCTCAGTGCAAGTCATCAACAATGAGCAGATGCAGCCTCAACTTTCCGCTGCGAAAGACGCGCAGTTGCCCCAAGGGATCAAACCCGAGAAGTGTGCGGAGCTGAACGAAAAGTACACGGTTTCTGACCTGACTGGCTCGGTCGCTGCCACCTCGACGAGTAGTTCTGACCAAATGGGTAAAGTCGTGCAAATTTTCTCATTGACTGATGAAGGCGCTCGAAAGAAAGTTCAGGATGCCTTGGGACTTGATGACCTTGAAGGCTGCGAGACGGTCACCATAGAGCAAGGTGATACGGACATTAAAGCGCAGCGTCAGATCTTGCCGCTGGATGTCAAAGCCGAAAAGGCATTGACTATGTCCACCATCATGGACGCGGGCGGCGGACAAAACTTAAGCTCTGTGGCGGTGCAAGCCCTGGATGGAAACAACTTCGTATTAGTCACCTTGCAGACCGGCTCACTGGAACCTGCCGAATTGGCAGCTCAGGCGGTGGAGCTTACGGATAAAGCGTTTGATGAAATCAAATCGGCGCAATAGTTCTCGTATGAGCTTTTATTTCGAACGTGTTGTGTAATACTGGATAAGTCTTTCATCACCGATCTGAGGATTACATCATGAAGAAGCAAGCTTTTTGGGTATTGCCCATCGCAGCAGCACTGGCCCTGAGTGGTTGCGGCAGTTCCGGAAATGAAACCGCTGGCACTTCCGAGAATTCGGGTGCTGCACAAGAACAGTCCACGGGAACCCCGGCTCTCACTGCGGAGCAGGCCGCTTCGGTAGTGAAGTCGCTGGTCGGCGATGACTCCAAGGCGCAGGTTCTCGACGGTGACACGATCAAGGCATCGCTGCCTGAATCGAAGAAGGTGCTTGAGCAGATGGAAATCAAGCCTGAAAAGTGCGCCGAGCTAGTCACGCAGCAAGGGACTGAGGACCTCGACGGTACCAACATGGCAGTAGCAGTCGTGCCGGGTGACAGCCTAGAAACGACAACCTACTCGGTTGTCGGATACGAAGATTCGGCAAAGCTTGAGAAGGCCAAAACTGCGATCGAAAAGAAGGACCTACAGGGCTGCGACAAATTCTCGATGTCGATGTCAGGGCAGGAAATCTCGGCATCAGCCAAGATCCGGGACGCGAGCTCCGACGCTGATTCGACCGTCGCTACCCAGACCAGCATGACCGTGAACGGAACTGATGTTCCTGGTGGGTCGTACCAGGTCCAGGGACTGGTAGGTTCTAACGCTGTGGTGGTTGCCTACACCGGTGGAACTGAAGAAAAAGCTGAAGGCGAAGTCATTGATCAGCTCATTGAAGAACTGAACAAGGCTGTTGCTGAGGTCAAGTCTGCCGCCAAGTAAATTCTGGCAGCGTTGCTGGCTCTTCACCGACCCGAATTGCGGACCGGTGGAGAGCCATCAATATTTAAAAGTTTGATGAAGGGTTCCCAACTCGACACGAAGCATGGCATCCTCAGTAAATGACTGTGGAGTACCGTGGCCCCGAGGCATTGATTCAGGCCGCTTTGACCGCGGGGGAAGATCCCTCGGCCAAGGCGCGTAGTCTCAAAGCGCTACATCAAAGTTGGGCGCAAGGAACTCGTATTCCCACCGTGGTCCGCCCTGTTGTAGCTCGGTCTTGGTCTCGTGCAGGTGCTTTGGAAAAAGACATCGTCCCACTTGACGCGTCCTCCATACGAGAGTTGCGTGAGTCGAATCAGGAACTGAGCAACCTCGTTGATTTGTTTAAGGATCGGCTGTTGTCCTTGGCAACTCAAGCAGGGAACCAGTTAGTCATATCTGATGCACAAGGATACGTTTTGTGGGTTCTGGGACCTTCAACTGTTCGACGTCGAAGCGATGGCATAGGTTTCGTAACTGGCGCGCGCTGGCGAGAAAGTGACGTTGGAACTAACGGAATTGGCGCGGCGATGGCTGAGAAAGTCCCGGTGCAAATCTTCGGCCCCGAACACGCTCGTGAAGAACAACATTCGTGGGTATGTACCTCCGCTCCAGTCATTAATCCGGCGACAGCTTCCTTGATCGGGGCAATCACTTTGGCCGGCTCCTTTAGAACAGCCCACCCTCATTCTCTTGCACTGGTCTCATCAGTGGCCCGTGAAGCCGAAACACACCTACGCGCTAATCATGCGTTGAGGATGCAACGCTTGGAACTGACGAACCAACTACCAGAAGAAGAGTTCATTTTGGTGGATCCGCAAGGATCGGTGGCTGCCAGTCGAGGGTTCAGCGTGAGCGAGCGAATCAGCCTGCCTGTGGGCCTAGAAGAAGGTCGCTCATGGATTAGTGGCTTCGGTTCCTTGAATGTTCGGCAAGTCCCTGGTGGTTGGATCCTCACGAGAACTCATGAGCACCTGAAATTGGAGGTAACCTCCGGTTCCTTGCGTCAGATCATGGTGCACTCTGCTGGCGAAACCACGCAGATCGCATTGAGCGAAAAGCATTGGCAGATTCTTGAGCTACTGGTTGAGCATCCAGCGGGACTCACGACCGATGAACTGAGAACACTTTGGCCAGCAATGACTCCACAGGTGACAATTCGCGCTGAACTTTCACGCCTGCGTTCCAAGTTACCTGGAATGATTGCATCGCGACCATATCGACTCGTCGTCCCAGTATTCCGGGGCAATTAGGCCGCGATCTAGAGTTCACCGATGCAACCTTTTGCAACGGTTTCATTTTGTGATCCACGTCATATTCTTATTTCACGGCGGCCATCAGAACCGCATTTTCAGGACTTCCGATGAAATGAAGTGATGAGTATGTCAAGCAATGAAGCACTGACTCAAGCCCAGCAATGGAGCCAGGCCCTAGAACAGGCGCTGAGCGAAGGGGATATCCCAAGCGCCATGCAACTGTTTGGGGAAGAATCTTTCTGGCGTGACCTCACCGCGCTGACATGGAACCTGCACACCAGTGAGGGGCGGGAAGACATTGGCAACATGCTCCTTGGCGTGGACCGTGGAGCATGGCCACGCAACATCAACGTCACCAGCGCCAATGCAGTCGACGGAGTCATCGAGGCTTGGTACACCTTCGAGAACGACGCGATCCAAGGTCTGGGGCTCTTTCGCCTCCGTGATGGACTGTGCTGGACAATACTCAGCACTGCACAATCACTGCGTGAATTCCCTGAGCCGGCAGGAAAGCTACGTGAACTGGGTGCCGAACACGGCTCATCAATGAGCAAAGAAAATTGGTTGGACCGTCGCGTGGCCCAGCAACAGTCCCTAGGTATCACCGAACAGCCATATACCTTGATCATCGGTGGAGGCCAAGGTGGCATCGGACTTGCTGCGCGGCTCAAGCGCATGGGCGTGCCAGCGCTCGTGATTGACAAGCATCCCCGTCCCGGAGACCAATGGCGCTCACGCTATCACTCCCTAGCGTTGCATGACCCGGTCTGGTACGACCACATGCCTTATATCGAGTTCCCTGATCACTGGCCAGTTTTCACGCCAAAAGACAAGATGGGCGACTGGCTGGAAAGCTACACCAAACTCATGGAGCTGGACTATTGGTCCTTGACCGAAGCCACCAGCGCACGCCAAGACCCAGACGGTGAGGGGTGGGTTGTTGAAGTGGTTCGTGATGGCGTGCCGTTGACTTTGCGTCCGACCCAACTAGTGCTGGCCACTGGAATGTCAGGTATTCCGAATATTCCGAAGTATCCAGGTGCCGACATTTTTGAGGGGGAACAAAACCACTCGTCGACTCACCCTGGCGGCGAACACTATGTAGGCAAGAACGTAGTGGTGATCGGTGCCAATAACTCGGCACACGATATCTGCGCGGACCTAGTGCAAAATGGTGCCAATCCCACGATGATCCAGCGTTCAAGCACTCATATCGTGAAGTCAGAATCGCTGATGAAACACGTGCTCGGTGGGCTGTATTCAGAAGAAGCCTTAGCCGCAGGCATCGACCATAACAAGGCAGATCTGATTTTCGCGTCAATCCCATACAAAGTCTTGCCTGAATTCCATAAACCGGCCTTTGCCAAGATTCGAGAACTTGATGCAGACTTCTACAAGTCCTTGGAGGACGTGGAATTTGATCTGGACTTCGGTGATGATGATTCCGGCCTGTTCCTGAAGTATCTACGCCGCGGCTCTGGCTACTACATCAATATTGGCGCCAGTGAGCTGGTTGCCGATGGCTCTATCGCCTTGGCCAAAGGCGAGGTTTCTCATCTGACAAAGAACTCGGTCGTCCTGGCCGATGGAAGCGAACTGCCCGCTGACGCAGTGGTTTACGCTACCGGGTACGGATCCATGAACGGTTGGGCTGCCAAACTGATCTCTGAAGAAGTTGCCGACGCCGTGGGTAAGTGTTGGGGTCTTGGCTCTGAAACTACGAAAGACCCAGGACCGTGGCAGGGAGAACTACGAAATATGTGGAAGCCGACCAAGGTGAAGAACCTCTGGTTCCATGGCGGAAACCTGCACCAGTCAAGGCACTACTCAAAGTATCTGGGCCTGCAACTCAAGGCTCGTTACGAAGGATTGGAGACACCGGTTTACGCGCTCGCCGAGACCTATCATCAGTCCTAAATTCGCGGTAGTGTGGCATTCAATCCGCATCGGGTCGGGAAGATCAATTATGTTGATCTTCCCGACCGAACTTTATTTGCTCTATTTTGCAACACGGGCTAGCTCATAGCCCTTGAATTTATTGGGAAGTGGCCCGAAGCGGTAGCATTGGAATTGGTCGACTTTTCGGCCAAAAACCCTTTTGATTTTGCATAGCTAGTCGGCACCGAAAAACACTTTCGGAGTTCGACGGACGGAATAGGACGCCCCCGAGTGGTTTTGAAGCTTTCCACTACCTTCTTGCGCACCTTGCGTGAAGATCCGGTTGACGCCGAAGTCGCCAGCCACAAGCTGTTGGTACGCGCCGGTTACATCCGCCGTGCAGCCCCAGGTATTTACACTTGGTTGCCGCTGGGTTTGAAGGTCCTTGCGCGCGTTGAAGCTATTGTGCGTGAGGAAATGAACGCCATCGGTGGTCAGGAAGTGCACTTCCCGGCGCTGCTGCCACGCGAACCATATGAGCAGACTGGCCGTTGGACTGAGTACGGTGAAGGCCTGTTCCGTTTGAAGGACCGTAAAGAGGCCGACTACCTCTTGGCACCGACCCACGAGGAAATGTTCACCCTTCTGGTCAAGGACCTGTACAACTCGTACAAGGATCTGCCGGTTTACCTTTATCAGATCCAGAACAAGTACCGTGACGAAGCACGCCCGCGCGCTGGCCTGCTACGTGGCCGTGAATTCATCATGAAGGATTCATACTCCTTCAACATTGATGATGCCGGACTGGACGAAGCCTACATGGCTCACCGCGGTGCCTACCTGAAGATTTTTGAGCGTCTGGGACTGGAAGTTGTTCCGGTATTTGCACAGGCAGGTGCCATGGGCGGCTCGAAGTCCGAAGAGTTCTTGCACCCTACCGCCATTGGTGAGGACACCTTCGTTCGTTCGCCAGGCGGGTACGCTGCCAACGTTGAAGCTGTCACCACAGTGGTTCCGGAGGACATCGATTACACCGATGCTCCTGCTTTCGAGGTTGTTGAAACTCCGAATACCCCAACCATCGATTCCTTGGTTGCGGCTGCTAATGAACTGCGTCCACGTGAGGACCGTGCTTGGGAAGCCAAGGACACCCTGAAGAACGTGGTGCTGGCGATCATTGATCCAGAGGGCAACCGCCACCTGGTGATTCTGGGCGTACCAGGTGACCGACAGGTAGATGAGAAGCGTCTCGAAGCCACTATCGGTGTTGCGCTGGGCATCAACGGTGAAGTTGCCGTGGAGCAGGCTACCGCGGAAGACCTCAAGAGCCACCCTGAGATCGTGACCGGTTACCTCGGCCCGGCTCTTGGCTTGGACCAGCAGTTACTGGGCAAGGACGCCGAGGGCGGTATTACCTACCTGGTTGATCCACGGATCGTTTCCGGTAGCTCCTGGATTACCGGTGCCAACGAGCAGGGCAAGCACGTCTTTGGTCTGGTCGCAGGTCGCGACTTCACCTTCGACGGCACGATTGAAGCGGTCAACGTCCTCGAAGGTGATCCAGCACCGGATGGTTCCGGTCCATTGCGCACCGAACGCGGAATCGAGATGGGTCACATTTTCCAGCTCGGCCGCAAATACGCCGAAGCACTGGAGTTGAAGGTCCTAGACCAGAATGGCAAACTGCAGGTTGTCACTATGGGCTCCTACGGTATCGGTGTTACCCGAGCCGTGGCCGCACTGGCAGAGGCCTACCATGACGAAAACGGTCTTGCCTGGCCTAAGCAGATTGCACCTGCCGACGTACACATTGTGGTCACTGGCAAGGGCGAGGAAATGCTTGAAGCAGCACTGAAGCTGGCCTCAGACCTTGAAGTAGCCGGTCAAGAAGTCATTCTGGATGACCGTCCAAAGCTGTCGGCGGGCGTGAAGTTCTCCGATGCTGAGCTGATTGGTATTCCAACCATCGTTGTTGTTGGCCGTGGCTTGGCTGATGGCGTAGTTGAGGTCAAGGACCGGGCAACTGGCGAACGTCGCGACGTCAAGGTCGAAGATGTTGTTGCTGAACTGACTGCCTAAGGGCCGCAAAATAACTAAATAGGGGAGTAGCGCGGTGCAAGAAATTCTGGAATTCCTGTCCGTCAACGGTGAACCCGTATCAATCTGGCCCTTGGTCCTGCTGTTACTAGCAGCCTTGGGTGCAGGATGGATCGATGCGGTCGTTGGCGGCGGAGGACTGATTCAATTGCCCGCGCTACTTCTTTTCCCCGGCATTACTCCGGTGCAAGCGCTGGCTACCAATAAATTGGGGTCAATTTTTGGCACCACGACCAGTGCCATCACGTATTATCGGCGAACCAGCCCAGACTTGAAGACCGCCATACCTATGGCGCTGACCGCGCTAGTCGGGGCCTTCGGTGGAGCGGCATTAGCAACCGTGCTACCGTCCCAAGCGATCAAGCCGATCATCATTGCAGCGTTGATTGCAGTATTGCTTTTTACGATCTTTAAACCCAAGGCAGGGGAGCTCTCCCGCCTGCGCTACACCGGCCACCAGCATTACCTCAGGGCCATCATGATCGGTTTAATCATTGGTGGCTACGACGGCATGGTCGGCCCGGGCACTGGATCATTCTTGATCATCGCCATGGTCACCGTGCTTGGTTACAACTTCTTGCAGTCATCGGCGAAGGCTAAGATCGTTAATCTGTGCACGAACCTTGGTGCACTATTACTTTTTGTTCCTACTGGCCACGTGCTCATCGGACTAGGGCTGGCCATGGGCGTTATGAACATGATCGGTGGCTACCTTGGAGCGCGCATGGCCATCTCTAAGGGCAGCGCATTTATCCGAATCGTATTTGTTGTTGTCGTCAGCGCGCTCATCATCAAGCTCGGCGCAGACATGATTTTGGCCGACCAGTAAATTTCGCAGGTTCAACCTTAGAAGGTTTTTGCGCTGGAAGCCTCGACTGTTGTGTAGCCTGCAAGGTGCTTCACCTGTTGTGGGGCGATGGCGTGCACTACGGAGCTAGAAGACATCTGGTCAATACGGAAGGTAAGGAAACTCGTCCGTGATGCCAAGCGGTACAGTTCCCCGATGCTGGTTTCCTGCGGCAAAGGTTCAACCACTTGCAAGGCTGTGCAACCAATGGAAACATGCATGAACCATAGGTGACCATGCACTGGGTCAATGGTGGTGACAAGTACCGGAGGCTGATGTGCAGCGACCAGAGACATGACGTCACTGAGCCGTTCATCTGGCTGGGCAATGACGATGGGCATTCCTTGGGTCCACCCATGGGCGCTGAGTTGGGCACGACCTTGTCTGGAATTAATAATCTCGCTGACTAGTTCCGCTATTTTAGATCGGACAAATCGACCTGGCATTATCCATCCTCCTGTGTACGAAGTTGTAACGAGTGTCTGGATCCCCTGTGAGCGCCACGATTCGGACTGATTCTCTCCGGATATGCGTCGGATATTTTGAGAACAAATCACCAATCGTTAACTCTTCCCCTCACCATAGTCGTTATGGCAGTGAATAGCGAGGGGACGATTGTCGCTGGTGTAATTGCACTGTTTAGTCTACTGGCAAAAATATGGGTTGAGCGAGGATCCCTTTGAGGTAATCCTCAAGTAGCAATGCAAAAAAATCTTCGCTTGACCTGAATATTTGCACTCAGGCATGGATCATGCCGGGTCCTGAAGGAAGTGTAATTGCTTATCCTGCAAATAGACAAGTAGATACAGAATTCAGGTGAGGGAATTGTTGAGCATTGCAACAAAAAAATGCTGTTGTGATTAGTTCGTGATACAGGTGCGTCGAATATTCGAGAGTGAATTTCTTCCACCGCTTATCATTGGTTCACGCTGGTTCCGGTTTCCAATACGCGATGATTTGGATTAGCAGCAGAATCGTCGCTGAGTACGTCAAATGCCAAGGTGGCAACTTTCGTTCTCGCCTCGCCTTGAGCGTTCCCCGCGGCAAGAACTAATGCCTCGTCAAAGTCTGAGTGGGCATCAGTGACCACTGTCTTCAAATTTTCCAGACCCTTATCGGGCAGAGCATAGGCGGGTTGTCGCAAATCCCCGCACTGCGGATCAACCACCGCACGGAGGGTTTGTAACTGCTTTCCCAATTGCGTGCGTTGCGCTTCAATGCCTTCAGCCTGCGACGACGCGCCGCGGGCAGCCTGGAGCTGGAGGACGAAATCAAGGGCGTAGCCACGATCTAGCGCACGGGCTACAGCTACAGCCTCAAATTCGTTTGCCTCGGTGACTTTCGAAGCTGGATCGAGCAGGTCAGCCGACGGTAAACAGCTCACAGGATCTGTGTTTTCATTCTCCGTTGAAGCGCTCAGTGGCAGAGCGAGTTCAGGCGATGACTTTTGCTTGAGCGCATCCAATGCAGTATTGGCATCAAGGTTTGTTTGGAACGCGATTTGCGAGAGCAACTCGTTGCCTTCCAAGGACGGTTCTTCTAGCGCAGGCGTGGAAGCGGAAAAAGTCGCGACATCTTGCAACAAAGATTCTACGAGCTCAGGGGAGTAGGCCGAAGGTTCGGCCGGTGCGGACTCTTGAGCGAATTGCAGTTCTCCCAACAATGCAGCGCCCTGGGACAAAGAGGTGCCCAGATTTGCCAGTGCTTCGGATTCCTCACCCTGGGCCAGCCCGGCCAGTTTGTTGGCTCGCGTTGCCAAGTCGGCCAGCTCGGCCCCATGAACCAATAAGGCCCGTTCGTCTGCGGAAGCGTCTTTGACCTCTTCTGGAAGCCCATGAGCGACCAGTGCGTTATGAAATACGGTGCTTCCGATTCCCCACGTCACGGCGACCGCAAGAACCCCGGCCAGTGTAGGAGCAATCCAACCTGGTGCTCGGCGTGCGGGAGCCGTTTTGCGATTGCTCGAGTAGGGAGAATTTTCAGTCATAGCGATTCGATCATGCCATGATTTCCCGGTGTTTTCGGGCAATAACCGTGTTGCGCGCCACCTGAAAGAGAAAAAGTGCGTGAGTTCTTTCACCTGAGACGGTTTGGCAGTTCTCAACGAGCCAAAGGCACTATAGGCTTAAAGGACAACATCGAATAGCGTGGGAGGATATCCATGACCGGAATGCCGGCCGATACCGAACAGGAAGCACAGCGACTGACTGCATTGCTTTCCAAGGAAGTAGAATCCCACGGGCTTCTCTTAGAAGAAGTGACTTTACGCCCGTCCGGCAAGCAGATCATCGTTCAGGTCATTGTCGACAAAGCCGACGGCCACGATTCGGTGAATCTTGATGAGCTTGGTGAAGTTACCACCACCATCTCTAACGCACTGGATAAAGATGTTGCTTTCGCCTCTGCTGATCCATACGAACTTGAGGTCAGCTCACCGGGCCTTTCACGACCACTGACAGCTCAGCGCCACTGGGTGCGAGCGCTCAACCGCATGGTCAAAATCTCCCTCAGTGACGGAACCAAGCTGCGCGGACGCCTGCTTGAAGTCAACGACGCTGACGTCCTGGTCGCCGAACACCGCGAGCCAGCCAAAAAAGGCATGAAGACCAAGGTTCTTGAACCGGCACTGCATGCTTTTGAAAATATCCGTAAAGCTGTTGTCGATCCAGAACTGAACTTCGATGACGCACTATTAGACACCGTTGATTCTGAAGATTTGGAGGGCTAAGCGTGGATATTGATCTCAACGCTCTGCGTATTCTGGAAAAAGACCGCGACATCCCCATGGATGTGCTGATCCCAACCATCGAGTCAGCGCTGCTGCTGGCCTACAACAAGACCGAAGGTGCCATGCCTGGCGCCCGCGCGCACATTGAGCGCAGCACCGGCCACGTGGCCATCTTGGTTGAAGACCGTGACAACGCTGGCGTGCTGTTGGGTGAATTTGATGACACCCCACACGGTTTTGGCCGTATTGCCGCGTCGACCGCTCGTCAGGTCATCATGCAGCGTCTGCGTGAAGCCGAGGATGCTCAAGTTGTTGGAGAGTACTCCGCTCGTGTTGGCACCCTGATTTCCGGTGTCATCCAGCAGGGCTACTCAGCACATATGGTCCAGGTGAAGGTCGGCGATCTGGAAGCACTTTTGCCTCCAGTTGAGCAGTCCCCAGGCGAAAAGTACATTCACGGTAACCGTCTGCGAGCCTTCGTAGTTTCGGCCGAGCGTGGCAACAAGGGTCCAGCGGTGACCCTGTCGCGTTCGCACCCAGGAATGGTGCGCCTGCTGTTCGAAATGGAAGTACCAGAAATTGCTGACGGCACCGTAGTCGTTGAAGCGTTGGCTCGCGAAGCCGGTCACCGTACCAAGATCGCTGTACGTGCCACCAAGCCCGGCGTTAACGCCAAGGGTGCTTGCATTGGTGAAATGGGTACTCGTGTACGCGCCGTGATGAATGAGCTGAACGACGAGAAGATCGACATCGTTGACTACAACGAAGATCCAGCGAAGTTCATTGCCGCTGCGCTCTCCCCATCCAAGGTGGTCTCGGTAGAGATCTTGGACGAAGAAGAACGACGTGCTCGGGTTGTTGTTCCCGATTCACAGCTGTCCCTGGCCATTGGCAAGGAAGGACAGAACGCCCGTCTGGCAGCAAAGCTCACCGGCTGGCGCATCGATATCTTGGCTGCCTCCGGCGGCAAGGAACCACAGCTCTAAGCCTGTGGTTCACCAACTACTAGCTAGTGACGCGGTCGCCTAACGCCGTGTGAGTCACAACTCATGCGCGCTATGGCTTCCAAACGCGCTAGACTAGTAGTTGGCTCGTATTTACTAGGGAAGGTGGCGACGGCGCTCGCATGAAGCTGCATCAGCAACGAACGTGCATTGGCTGTCGAACTGTCACCAGTAAAAACGAGTTACTTCGTTGGGTCCTTACTGATGGTGCACCACTGAAAGTGGTGAGCTTGGATCTAGAAGGTTCTGCCTTTGGGCGTGGAACCTGGACCCACGCAACACAAAAGTGTGTGCGGCAAGCTGTGCAGCGTAAAGCGTTCGCGCGGACCTTCAGGTCTGCAGTGGACGATTCGCAGGTAGCACAGGAATTTACCGCATACGAAGATCAGCTGGCAGCAAGCCAGCAATCTGGCAAACATGATGAAAGCGGGTCAGAAATCTGATGGCAACCCGATGAGTCGGCAATGTTGAGCGCACAACGATGACCAATCAGTTCTGCGTGATCCACCGTGCGACGGAAGAATTTCACGAATTACACAGCTGATTTGCCAGACCTCCTGATTAAAGATTTTTTCTTTGAAGCTGGGGTTTGAGCAGATCACATCAATACAGGAGAGATGTGGCTAAACCCCGCGTTCACGAGCTCGCTAAAGAGCTCGGAATCACTTCAAAAGAAGCACTAACCAAATTGCAGGATATGGGCGAATTCGTTCGTTCAGCATCCTCGACTGTAGAACCTCCAGTAGCGCGCAAGCTGCGCGATGCTTTCCCAGGTTCCAACAACGCTGCTGCCGCCAAGCCGGCTGCAGCTAAGCCAGCGACCCCGGGTGCACCAAAGCCGGCTGCCAAGCCAGCTGCCACCCCGGGTGCTAGCTCTGCTCCAAAGCCAGGCGCCAAGCCTGCTCCAAAGCCAGCAGCAGCAACCCCAGCTCCAGCCGCGCCGGCTGCTCCAGCAGCACCAGCGCCAAAGGCAACCCCGGGTGCACCACTGCCAGGCGCAGCACCAAAGCCAGGCAGCAAGCCAGGTCCAAAGCCAGGTGCTCCACGTCCAGGTAACAACCCGTTCTCCTCGCAGCAGGGCATGCGCTCTTCTGACTCCGGAGAACGTCGTGGCGGCCAGAACCGTGACGGCAACCGTGCACCACGTCCGGGCGCTCCACGCCCAGGCGGCCCACGTCCGGGCAACAACCCGTTCTCTTCCCAGCAGGGCATGCGCGGCGAAGGCGGTCAGGGTGGCCCACGTCCACCACGTGACGGTCAGCGCGGCCCACGCCCAGGTGGCCAGGGCCAGGGGGGGCCACGTCCACCACGCGACGGTCAGGGCGGTCCACGTCCAGCACGTGACGGCCAGCGCAGCCCACGCCCAGCAGGTCAGGGCGGTCCACGCCCAGCCGGCCAGGGTGGTCCACGTCCAGCTGGTGCAGGTGCCGGCGGTCCACGTCCAGGCGCAGGTGCCGGTGCAGGAACCACTGCAACTCCACGCATGATGCCTAACCGCACCGATCGTCCAGCCCCAGCAGGCGGCGGACGTCCAGGTGCCGGTGGCGGCGGACGCGGTCGCCCAGGCGGCGGCAACGGTGGCGGTACCGGTGGCGGCTTCCGCCCAGGTGCACCACGCGGTCGCGGTGGCGTTGGCGGTGCTTTCGGTAAGGGAGGCGCCGGTCGCGGCAAGCAGCGCAAGTCCAAGCGCGCAAAGCGCCAGGAATTGGAGCAGATGAGTGTTCCAAGCTTGGGCGGTGTGAACGTACCTCGCGGTACCGGCGACACCGAGATCCGTCTGCGTCGTGGTGCTTCGATCACCGACTTCGCCGACAAGATTGGCGCAAACCCAGCTGCACTGGTCACCGTACTGTTCCACCTTGGCGAAATGGCTACGGCCACCCAGTCACTGGATGAGGCAACCTTCGAAGTACTCGGCGAAGAGCTGGGCTACAAGGTTCTGGTTGTTTCCCCAGAGGATGAGGACAAGGAGCTGCTCGAAGGCTTCGGTCTTGACCTGGATGCTGAGCTTGAGGCTGAAGGCGAAGACGTTCTCGAAGAACGTGCACCAGTGATCACCATCATGGGTCACGTTGACCACGGTAAGACTCGACTGCTTGATGCGATCCGTCAGTCCAACGTGATTGAGGGCGAGCACGGTGGCATCACCCAGCACATCGGTGCTTACCAGATCGTTCACCCACACGAAGGTCGCGATCGTGCCATGACCTTCATCGATACCCCGGGTCACGAGGCGTTCACCGCCATGCGTGCTCGTGGTGCCGAGGTTACCGACGTTGCCGTGCTGGTTGTTGCAGCGGATGACGGCGTCATGCCGCAGACCGTGGAAGCATTGAACCACGCACAGGCAGCTGGCGTGCCGATCATCGTCGCAGTGAACAAGGTGGATAAGGAAGGCGCTAACCCTGACAAGGTCATGGGTCAGCTCACCGAATACGGCCTGGTTCCTGAAGAATACGGTGGCGACACCATGTTCGTGAAGGTATCCGCACTGCAGAAGCAGGGTATCGACGAGTTGCTCGATGCTGTTCTGTTGACCTCCGACGTGCTGGAACTGAAGGCTAACCCAGACAAGTCCGCTCGTGGTGTAGCCATTGAAGCGAACCTGGATAAGGGTCGCGGTTCCGTGGTTACCGTTCTGGTTCAGTCCGGTACCCTGTGCGTTGGCGACACCATGGTTGTGGGCACCGCCCACGGCCGTGTGCGTGCAATGTTCAACGAAAACGGCGAAAACCTCGACGTGGCACTGCCATCGCGTCCGGTTCAGGTCTTGGGTATGTCCTCGGTGCCTCGCGCCGGTGACGGATTCTTGATCACCGAAGACGAGCGCACCGCCCGTCAGATCGCTGACAAGCGCGAAACCGCAGAGCGTAACGCGATGCTGGCTAAGCGTCGTAAGCGCATCACGCTGGAAGACTTCGATAAGGCTGTTGCAGACGGCAAGATCGATACCTTGAACCTGATCCTGAAGGGTGACGCTTCGGGTGCTGTTGAAGCACTGGAAGACTCGCTGATGAAGATCGAGGTTGGCGACGATGTTCAGCTGCGCGTGATCCACCGCGGCGTGGGTGCTATCACCCAGAACGACGTCAACCTGGCTACCGTGGACAACGCCATCATCATTGGCTTCAACGTTCGCCCAGCCGAGCGCGTGTCTGAACTGGCTGATAAAGAAGGCGTGGATATGCGCTTCTACTCGGTCATTTACTCCGCGATCGACGACATCGAAGCAGCGCTCAAGGGCATGCTCAAGCCGGAATACGAAGAAGTTGCCCTCGGTACCGCCGAGATCCGCATGGTCTTCCGTTCCTCGAAGTTCGGCAACATTGCCGGTTCGATCATCCGCTCGGGCACCATCAAGCGCAACACCAAGGCACGCCTGGTTCGCGATGGCAACGTGGTCGGGGACAACCTGTCCATTGACTCGCTGCGCCGCGAAAAGGACGATGTCACCGAGGTCCGCGAGGGCTTCGAATGTGGTATCGGCCTGGGGTCGTTCAACGACATCAAGGAAGGCGACATCATCGAGACCTTCGAGATGCGCGAAAAGCCACGCGACTAATTGCTTCCCAGCAGTTAGCAGTGTGACTCACTGATTCGTGGGCGTTTGACCGATAAGCTTTGGTCAAGCGCCCACGAGTTTTGAACCATTAGGAGAAAACCATGGCTGATTCAGCCCGCGCCGCACGCCTAGCCAAGCGCGTGCAGGTCCTCATGGCCCAGTCGCTGCGTAATGTCATCAAGGACGAGCGCATCGATAATGTCACCGTGACCGATGCTCGCGTCACCAACGACCTGCAGCACGCTACCGTGTACTACACCGTCTTTGGCGATGACCAGATGAAGAAGGAAGTTGCCGAGCTACTTGAAAAGCGCGGTGGTGCACTGCGCAAGGAACTGGGTCGAAACCTGACCATTCGTCTGACTCCAACGCTGGCTTTTGTTGCCGACGAAATCCCGGAGGGTGCCTCGCACCTAGAGGAATTGTTGGCCAAGGCCCGCGAGAAGGATGCCGAGGTTGCAGCTCTGCGCGAAGGCAAGGAATTCGCTGGAGACCAGGATCCATATAAGAAGGACGAAGAGGATGAAGAAGCCTAAGCTTCTTTGACTCGTGGGGTGATGACCCCAGATTCCCCGGAGATCACCTGTTGGTGGCCTCCGGGGAATTTCTTTTTCTTCGCGGATCTAGTGGGTCGGATCATGGCGGTCGACCTGCTCACGAAGGGTGACTAATTGTTTTTTGAGGGCAGAAAATTCGTGCTCGCCCAAGAATTTCTGCCACCTAGCTTCGATGTCTGCTTCGATTTTCCTTGCCGCCTGCTGCGCGTGGATCCCGTGTTCGGTGAGCAACACCAGTTGTGCTCTGGCATCGTGCGGATCATCGTGGCGGGATATCAGACCTGCGGTTTCCAACTGATTGACCAGATACGCAGCACTTTGTTTGGTGATCCCCGCAGCACTTGCTAGGTCGGTGAGCCGACTGCCGTTCTCGGCGATGCGCGCGGCCAGTCGCCCCTGCGCCAGCGTGAATTCAAAGCCTGAAGCGTGCAGGGCCGCGACGATGTCTTCTTCAAAAGCGCGCTGGGCGATAAATAGCAGAGTCCCAATGGACATTTCATCGGACTGATCTATTGACATGTTAGTCAGAATATCTCACCATTTAGTCAGAGACTCTTACTACTTGGGGTGGGGAAGATGTTGACCGAAAAAATGTGGGATGTCATCGTCGAAGAACGTCTAAAACTGTGCAACATACTTCGTGAGCTCAGCCCACAACAGTGGAGCACACCATCACTATGCCAAGGATGGAGCGTCCAAGATGTTGCCGCCCACCTGATCAGTGCCCCACAACTAGATGCCAGAGCAATGCTCAAACTCATGCCCTCCATGATCATTCACGGATATAACGGCATGACCCTGCGAGATGGGCAACAACGTGGCAGGGCAGGCGCCAAGGCTATTCTTCAACAATACGAGCAATTTGCCACTTGCAGGCGTGGCCCGGCACTAGTGAATGTCAAAGAGACGCTGACTGACACGCTCGTACACTTCCAAGATCTCGCCCGGCCGCTAGGGATTAAGCACAAGATGCCACAAGAGGCAGCCGTGGAAGTAGCCCACCGGCTGGAAGGCACCGGCATGATGCTCGGCAGTTATAAGGTGAATCGAGCGGTGAAGATGATTGCCAGTGACACAGACTTCGAATCAGGAAAAGGTGATCCCCTTATCGGCCCCATCGACGAACTGGTGATGCTCAGGGCCGGAAGAAGCCCGCAGTGGGAGCTGTTCGAAGGAAGCGGCGTTGGTGTCGTTCAAACCTTGCTGACACGGCGTGAAGCGAAAAAATCCAGCTGAGTCTCACTTCATTCCACGTGGTACAACGCCCTAGTCGCGGACTAGTTTTTGCGCTAGCGTGAACCCCAAGGACGCTGAAGAACGAAGGTGCAAGAAAATGCCAGAATTCACCACCACACTGATTCCCACCACGGGTAAAAACGTCGCCATAGTTGTGCCCGATGACATCGTGTACGGGTTTGAGCGTGGAAAACGGGTCCCAGTAACAGTTCAGGTTGATGGCGATTACACCTTCCACAGCAGCATCGCATCTATGGGTGGACAGTTTCTTATTGGATTTAATGCGCAGACTCGGGCAGAGACCAAAAAAGATGCCGGAGATGAAGTCGCCGTCAAGGTTGAACTGGATGAGGAACCACGAACCGTGGAGATCCCCGAGCCACTAGCGGTGCTGCTCTCGGCTGAACCAGAGTTGCTTGAGGCATGGAACAAGCTCTCCTACAGCAAACAACGCGGACACGCTGAACCCATCATCGCTGCACGGGGCGAGGACACCAGAGCTCGCCGGGTTGAAAAAGTGATTAGGGCGTTGCGCAGCCAGTAGGGTGCTGGCGGTGCCTATTGCACGGTGAATTGCAGGCGCTGCCAACCGCTGGCGCCATTGGGCACCGGGTTGGCTTTCTCGCCGGTCTGCAGCTTGCCCTGCGCATCATAGGCGCGCACCGACGCCGTATGCATGCCCGGTGCCGCGTCCTTCCACACGAAGCGCCACTGCCGCCAGGTATCCAGCGAGGCTTCGGCGGCCAGCTGCGCATCCTCCCAGGGGCCGTCATCGATCTGCACCTGCACGCGTGAAATGCCCCGGGTCTGCGCCCAAGCAGTTCCGCCCAAGACAACTTCCCCTGCAGGGACCTCGGCGAAGGGCCGAGGCGTGTCGATGCGGGAGGACATCTTGATGGGACCGCGCTCGGACCAGCCGCGGGTAGTCCAATAGGCGGCCTTGTCCTGGAAACGCGTCACTTCCAGATCGACCACCCATTTCGTGGCGGAGACGTAGCCGTAGAGTCCGGGAACCACCATGCGCGCGGGGAATCCATGTTCGAAGGGCAGTGGCTCGCCGTTCATGCCGATAGCCAGCAAGGCCATCCGGTCATCGGTCAAGGCTTGGAGCGGTGTGGAGGCGCTGAAACCGTCATGAGAAGTCGAAAGCACCATATCGGCGCCGGCCTGGGGAACCGCGCGCGCCAGCACCTTGCGCAGCGGGTAGCCCAGCCACTTCGCGTTGCCTACCAGATCTCCTCCGACAGGATTCGATACGCAGGTCAGGGTCAGATAGGTTTCCACGAGTTCCTCGCCCAGCAGTTCGTCGAAGCCCATAGTGAATTCATTCTCCACCATGCCGTGCACGCGCAGCGACCACTGGTTCGGGTCGATCTGCGGCACCGACAGCGCGGTGTCGATGCGGTAGAAATCCCGGTTGGGAGTAATGAAGCGGGGCATATCCGCTTCCTCTATTTGCACTCCTTCGGGCAGGGCCTTGGCCTTCGTCCGGGCCGCTGGCAGGCGCAGGGCGTTGCGGGCGGCGACAGCCATATTGCGTGTAGCGGAGACGGAGGTGGACACCGCGGTGGCCAGTGCCGCGGCCGCCAAGGACAGGGCCGCGCCGCGCAAGAATATCCTGCGGCTTGGGCTGGCAGCTGCAGTGCCCTGGTCGGGTTCGGGGACGGTGGTTGTAGCCAACCGGGCCAGCCAATGAAGAGCTCCGATGCCGGCGACTGCGCCCAGCACCGTAGGGACAACATCCAGCAGGCTGGTGGACGCGCGGGCAGCCACAGCGCTGGCAAGCACCAGCGCCAACGCAATGATGGCTGAGCAGGCCAACGCGAAACTCCGCTTGGCCAGTAGGCCGATCAGGGCAGAGAGCACCGATGCCGCCACGCCGATGGAAATGAACAGCGCCAGCTTGTCATTGGTCCCGAAGGTGGCGATGGCGAAGTCCTTGAGCCATGGCGGCGTCAAGTCGATGATGGCAGACCCCAGTGCGAAAAACGGCGAGGAGGCACTATTGAAAAATGCCGAGGCCAACTGGGCGACGGCAAACATCAGCGCTGCCGAACAAAAGCCAGCCACCGCGTGGAATACGTAAACCCTGCTGCCGCGCTTGTTCTTGAAGCCCACTGCCACTCACCTCATGCGTTGCGTTCCATGTTCCCCTGCCTAATGCAGGGGAACAACCACTCACAGTGTTTTCGGAACGGGACGCACAGCAGATTGGAACCGGCTACAAGATTTTCTGCGATCTCATAGCGACTGCACCATGATGGGATCCGTCGTTGGGGAGGGGGAGCCGGCGGCCGGCTCGACGGTGATCCCGAAATGCGTAATACCCTGCATCGGATCGGAAACCATGATCATGCCGTTGGCATCGCTGCCCGTGAGCATTCCCGCCGGGACCGCGCCGTCGGAGGAAATCAGCCACAGCTCGTACCCTTTGTCGCTGGACAGCTCCGGCATGCCCGAGGTGGAAACCGCCATCAGTCCTTCGGTCGCGGAATAGGACAGCGTGATCGTTGCCCCGTCATCCAAGGTCTGCGTCTTGGACTTGGTATCGGGAGCCCCCAGGATCCGGGCGAGTTCTTCCTGATGTTCGGCCATGGCTGCCATTTTGCTTTCCAGCTCGCGCTGATCGGAATTCTGCTGGATGGCCAAGCCGCCCAACGCCGCCGCTGCCAGTAGCAGGACGCCGGCGGCCAAGGCGAAGAAGCGCTGGGTGCCACGCGGTGCCCCGGGCTGCGGCGCCGGGGGCGTTGCCGGGGCAGCGGATTCACGTTCCGCACCAGCCGTGGAGCCACTGGCAGGGGAGCTGTCCGAGGCAGGCTCCTGGTCCTTGACAGGGGCCAGCTGCTCGGTGGCGCGGATAGCTGCCATGACATCGTTCTTGAGCCGTGCCGGGGGAGCAACCGGCTGCGCTGCCAAGCCGAGGAGTCCAGCAGTTTCCTGCAAAGCATCCAGCTCGTGGCGGGCCTGGACGGCATCTGAGTCCTGGTGCGCGAGCTTGCCGCGGTCCTCGTCTCCCAGAGCTTCCAGGGCGAAGCTGTCGGTCCGCTCGTTCTCATGCTTTTCCATTACGCCACTCCCATCAGTTCTCGAAGCTTGCCCATGCCATCGCGTATTCGCGTTTTAGCGGTTCCCACCGGTACTTTCAGCAGCTCTGCGACTTCCATGTGGGTGTATCCGCCGAAGTAGGCCAGCTGTATGGCTTCGCGTTGCGGTGCGCTGAGCTGTTGCAGTGCCCGGGCAACGCGTACGGTCTCGTCGTGCAAGATGGCGTTCTCTTCCACGTCTTCGTAGCTGTCCTGGAATTCCTTGATTCCAATGCGCATATCCCGGGCTTGGCTCGCTTGGCTGGAGCGCACCCGGTCCACGGCTCGGCGGTGGGCTATGGTCAGCAGCCAGGATGCAGCGGTTCCGCGGGACGGATCGAAGCGCTTGGCCTGCTGCCACGCTTCGACGAAAACCTCCTGGGTGACCTCTTCGCTCTGCGCTTGGTCGCGAAGCACCCGCAGCACGAGGCCGAAGACCCGTGATGCCATGGCATCGTAAAGCGATTCGAAGGCAGATTCGGCTCCCAGTGCGACCTGTCGCAACAGGTCGTCTGGTGTTTGCACGGAATCGTCTTCCATGGCATCGAGTCTATTGGAACTCATGAATCCTAGGGTCTCATGCATTTGGGCCTCAGCTGCGCTCTGCGGTGGCGTGGCTTTCGGGAATAGCTGGCCTGCGGGAAGCGGGGTCCCGCAGCACCGGCGAAGGTGGTGCCTGGAGGGTAGTCCATGCACCACCTTCATGCCGGCGGTTCTGATGATTTCGGCGGTGCTACTTCTTGGCCGGCGGCATCAGAACGGTGTCCACCAGGTACACGGTGGCGTTGGCGGTTTGCACGCCACCGCAGATGATCGAGGCCCCGTTGACTTCCAGGTCATCGCCGCTGCCGGTGACTTCCAGATCCTCTCCCTGGACCGTTTCATGGGTTCCGGGAAGATCGGCCGGTGCGATCTGGCCGGACACCACATGGTAGGTCAGCACGCTGGTCAGGGTGTCGGCGTCCTTGGCTACTGCTGCCAAGTCATCCTTCGGGATCGCGGCGAAGGCGTCATCTACCGGTGCGAAGACGGTGAATTCGCCGCCGTTGAGCGTATCGACCAGGTCCACGTCGGGGTTCAGCTCGCCGGAGACCGCCGAGGTCAGCGTGGTCAGTAGCGGGTTGTTCGAGGCGGCGACGGCAACTGGATCCTGCGCCATGCCGGCGACCGAGCCAGCACCGCTCGGGACCGCTTCGGCGTAGGCGGCGCAGCCTGGGCCAACGAGATTGCCGGCTGGATCCATCGCCGACTCGCTGGCCATGCTTGAACTGCTTTCCGAGGCAGATGCGGTGGGCGATTCCATGGTTTCCGAACCGGTCGAGCAGGCGCTTAGTCCCATGGCGGCGACTGCGATGAGCCCGAAGGCTCCAGCGGCTTTGCTGAGTGTGCGCTTCATGATTTTCTCCTTGCTTCGCCGTGGCTAGTGCCAGCGGTGTCTGTCCTGCCCGTGTTAGGCAAGCTGTCATGGAGCATTCGGTGCCGAAAGCTCGACGGATTGGACACCCAGCAGAATTTTTCCCAGGCCTGCCGCGAAGCGGCATCTTGGCGGGCCTGCGGCTGCCACGCTCCCGGGGCAGTCGCAGGCCACGATCACGGAACCGGGAGCAGTGCCGGGACGGGGCTTGGCCTGTACGTGGGATCTGCCACGCTTGGAACCTGCGGCAGGCTAATTTTCTGCGCAGCCCATATACTGGAAGGCGTGAGTAAAGCCGGGCAGAACACGCAAGAGCAGGCCTCGGGCCTGGTACTAGTCGACAAAGATCAGGGAATGACCTCCCATGATGTGGTGGGGCGCATTCGCCGACTGGCAGGCACCCGTAAAGTGGGCCACGCTGGAACCCTTGACCCTATGGCAACCGGTGTTTTGGTGGTTGGGGTTAATAAGGCCACCCGCTTGCTCACCTATATCGTTGGTCACGACAAGACCTACACAGCGACCATCCGTCTAGGACAGAACACCGTCACCGATGACGCTGAAGGTGAAATCATTTCGGAGCGTATTGCCGCTGCCGTCATGGATGAAGACATCGAGCGTGAAGTTGCCAAACTCCGCGGAGACATCGAACAGGTGCCCAGCCAGGTCTCGGCGATCAAGGTCGACGGCAAACGCTCCTATGCGCGAGTACGTGCCGGCGAACAGGTAGAGCTCAAGTCTCGCCCGGTCACCATTTCTCGCTTTGATATTCATGAAATTCGCCGCGAAAACGGTGGCAAGATTCTCGACGTTGATGTCACCGTCTCTTGTTCTTCGGGAACCTATATCCGTGCTTTGGCTCGCGACCTCGGTGAAGCCCTGGACGTGGGTGGCCACCTGACTGCCTTGCGTCGCACGGAGGTTGGCCCCTACAAGATTGATCTCACCCGCACGCTGGAGCAACTGGCTGAAGAATTCACCATGTTGCCCATCGAGAAGGCCGCCGCAGCGCTGTTCCCTAATCGAACGGTCAGCGTGGATGAGGCCATTGAACTTTCCTTCGGTCGCACAATTCCCGCGTCGCACTTGAGTATGGACATCGAGCCGGGGCAGACCGTGGCAGCGTTCGCACCCAACGGTGTGCTGGTTGCTTTGCTGGAAGACAAGGGCGATAAAGCTCGCACCGCCCTTGTATTCACCGCGAAGTAATCCCGAAAGGACGCAGCGTTGTTTGCCTTGAACGGATTTTTTATTGCCGGCACAGTGATTTGTGCTGTGGCCTTGCTGGTGGCCGTCATCGCGACCATCATTCGCAAGCACCCAGATGACTGGGCACTGATTGGTGCCGCAGCCACTGAGGCCTTCTTGGTCGTCTACGGTATTGCTGCAGCGATTCGGCAGGCTTCCGGGAACTCGGTACAGGGGGACCCTTGGGAATTCTGGGGATACCTTATTACGGCATTGATCATGCCACCGATAGCGTTCTTCTGGGCGATCAGCGAAAAGAGTCGTTGGTCCAATGCAGTACTGGCCGCTTCAGCGTTGGTCACCTTTATCATGCTGTTCCGCATGGAACAGATCTGGCACTAGGAGTTTAAAGCCATGGGCGAAAATCCACAGAACTCACGGATCCTTCAGGCGGCTCAAGCACGCTCGAAGGACAAAGGACCCAAGCCGAGCCGGTCTACCGGCCTTGGTCGAGTGATCATCGCGGTGTACGGCATCTTGGCCCTGGCCGCCACGGTGCGCGGTGTGTACCAGATCTTGAGCAAATTTGATGAAGCCCCAGTGGCCTACACCCTCTCCTTGATCTCCGGTTTGATCTATATTCTGGCGACGTTCTCACTGTCCTCGGCTAAGCCGAAGGCCTGGATGATGTCGTTGTGGGCAGTCAGCATTGAGCTAGTCGGCGTGATTGTTGTGGGCATCTTGTCCCTGACACATCCCGAGATCTTTGCCCACCCTTCGGTATGGAGTGGTTTTGGCGAAGGCTACGGATACATTCCATTGGTGCTGCCACTGATCGGTTTGTGGTGGCTTTACCGTAACCGCAGTGAGCGTCACGCTTAAAGACGTGTAAGAATTGCCTCGGTGGGTTTTCTACTTGCCACAGCAGAATTTTTGAAGGAGCAAAGTGCACTATTGGAAGGGCTTGGATGCCGTCCCCACGGATATGGCTCCCACTGTCGTGACCATTGGCAACTTTGACGGTGTTCATTTAGGGCATTGTGAAGTGCTAGATGCCGCCGTTACACAAGCTAAAGCGCGCTCTGCTCAATCCGTGGTCATAACCTTTGATCCGCATCCGGCCTTGGTTCACCGGCCGGATGATGCCCCAGAACTGATCATGGGACTTGCCGACCGCATCGATACCCTAGCCGGGGTTGGCTTAGATGCCACCTTGATGATCCACTACACCCTAGATTTTGCTGACCAAAGTGCCGAAGATTTTGTTCGCTCCGTCATTGTGGAGAAATTGCATGCGGTAGCGGTCGTGGTGGGCCACGACGTACGTTTCGGTCGGAACAATTCTGGCGACTTCAGCTATATGCAGGAGCTGGGTCAAAAATACAACTTTGATGTGATTGGTGTGGAGGACGTGGGAGATAAGCGCCGTCTGTCATCCACCTGGGTTCGTGAGGAACTTGCTGCCGGCAATGTCGAGGCAGCCGCCCAGATTCTCGGTCGTCCGCACCGGATGCGCGGTGAAGTGGTCCATGGGCATGCTCGTGGACGTGAATTGGGATTCCCTACGGCCAATTTGGATCCTCAAGCCACTGGCATCATCCCTGCCGATGGCGTGTATGCCGGTTGGGTGATCGACGAGGCTGAAGTTCGGTGGCCGGCAGCGATCTCCGTGGGTTCTAACCCAACCTTTGATGGGGTGTCACGCGTGGTCGAGGCCCACGTCATTGATCGCCCTGAAGAAGGCGTGGAAGATTTTGACCTGTACGGACAGCAGATCGTCGTGGAGTTCATCGCTCACCTTCGTCCCATGGTTGCCTACCGCGGCATCGAAGCGCTGATTGAACAAATGAGAGAAGACGTAGAACAGGCTCGCACTGTTTTAGCCTCCGAACGTCATTGAGTTATGGCAGAAATTCCTTCCCTACCGCAGCGTGCCTTCGTGGTGAGCGCACAACGGCGTGATGAGTTGGCTTCCGCATTCCAGTCGGGAGCCGAAAGCTATGACAAGATTCGCCCGTCCTATCCCGATGCTGCCCTGGACTTTACCGTGCAACATCATCCGGGCACTGCCGTTGATATTGGGTGCGGGTCGGGAATTTTTACTGAGCAACTTGCTGCGCGGTGTCAGGAAGTCACGGCGGTGGACCCTTCGCAAGACATGCTGTCGGTACTCGCGAAGCGTTTGCCAGAAGTGCGAACTGTCTGTGCGGCCGGCGAAGCTACTGGCCTGGCCGAAAATAGTTTTGATCTGGTGACCTACGCTCAAGCCTGGCATTGGGTTGATCATCCCAAGGCCAGTGCAGAAGCTGCCCGCTTACTGCATGATCGTGGCTGGCTCACCCTGTTATGGAATCAACTGGATGTGTCCATCGCCTGGGTACACCGCCTGGCCCGCATCATGCATGCTGGTGATGTGCACCGTCCCGAGCTGCAGCCACCTTTGGGTCCAGAATTCAGCAAACCGGAGCACGGGATCTGGCACTGGTCGATGCCACTAGATTTTGAAGAGATCATTGAGCTAACAAAATCGCGTAGCTATTACCGCAAGGCAACAGCCACTACCCAGGCGAAAGTTGAAGCGAACCTGGAATGGTACTGGACCGAGCACCTTGGGCACGCACCGGCAGAAAAGGTGCAGGTGCCCTATCTCACCCATGCCTGGAGGTCCCGCCGACGTACCCGTCGGTGATATGATTGACGATGGTTCTCGCTGCAGTCCGCGGTTGCGAGCATCTACCGCAGACGCTTCGGCGTTTGCACTGACTTATGAACGCGGTCCAACTCTAGGAGTTTGTTATGGCATTGGATGCCACTATCAAGAACGAAATCATCAAGGCTTACGCTACCCACGAGGGTGACACCGGTTCGCC
>Ga0308157_10001373_pt1 | contig 51356 bp, 28 predicted proteins | sample PhyBR1_FD_201035 | JGI IMG/M metagenome (GOLD analysis project Ga0308157, IMG submission 201035) | Phyllosphere microbial communities from UC Gill Tract Community Farm, Albany, California, United States - DLSLB.R1 | ecosystem: Host-associated > Plants > Phyllosphere > Unclassified | place: USA...
AAGCGGCAAGAACTTATAAGGAACAGGTGGAGTTTGACAGATGAGAAGAGCGAGGTTGATCTATAATCCGACGTCCGGGCGCGAGGAAATGCGGCGGCGATTGCCGGATATTTTGCAGCGCCTCGACGAAGGCGGAATCGAGACGACGGTGCACGCCACGACCGGCGAAGGCGACGCGACGCGCGCGGCCGTCGATGCGGCGCAGCGCGGCTACGATATCGTCATCGCCGCAGGCGGCGACGGCACGATCTATGAAGTCGTCAATGGTCTGGCGGACCAGGAGCATCGTCCGGAGCTGGGCATATTCCCGCTGGGCACGACGAATGATCTGTCGCGGGCGCTCGGCATTTCCCGTCAATGGGAGGACTATTGCGACCTCGTGCTGCGCGGCGAGTCGCGTCCGATCGACGTCGGGCGCGCCAATGACCGCTATTTCATCAACATCGCGGGCGGCGGCTCGTTGACGGAACTGACCTACGAGGTTCCGAGCCGTTTGAAAACGATGATCGGACAGCTTGCCTACTACTTCAAAGGCGTCGAGAAGATGGTCAACCTGTCGCCGATGCAGCTTAAGATCGACGCCGAAGGCCAAGATCCGATCGAAGGCGAATTCATGATTTTCCTGATCGGCAACACGAATTCCGTCGGCGGCTTCGAGAAGCTAATGCCCGATGCGCGGATCGACGACGGATTGCTCGACGTCATCGCGCTCAAAAAATGCAATTTGGCCGAGTTTATCCGCGTCGTCTCGATGGCGCAGCGGGGCGATCATTTCAACGATCCGAACGTGCTGTATTTCCGCACGCAGCGTCTGGAAGTGACGTCGCCGAACAACGTGCTGCTTAATCTGGACGGCGAACTCGGCGGCAAACTGCCGGGCGTGTTCGAAGTACTGCCGCATCATTTGCGGGTGTTCACGTAAAGGATATTTGCCGGCGGATACGGAAAAATAGAATGAAACGATTTTCGGCAGGAAGCGCGGAGGAAATGCGTGCGTCTGCCGGAAAAAACGTGTTACAATACGGGAGGAAGGACCGCGCGCGGACGGCGACAAGCAGCCGGGCGACGGAAATCCTCCTTTTTTGCGTGCCCGGAAAAAGAAGTCGGGTGTAAAGGATAGGTGCCGAGCTCGTGATGCGAACTTGTTCGAATGGCAAAGCTAAAACCGCCTTAGTCGCGGAAGCAAGTAAAGTTGCAGCTTTTACAGGATTTTCGGCGCTTTACAAGGTGAACGGCGTGCCATGTTGTAAAAAATGCAAGATTATCGGCATATTTGGCTGATTATGCTCCGGATTAAGCAGAAATGTTGTAATAGATACAGCTTGGCGGCACGACAAATAGAAGGTATGGCAATAAGGTTGTATTTTTTACAACATGTTATGAAGAATAGTGCCTCGTCAGATCTAACGTGCGATGACGTTCAACGGAACGCGATTTGTTGATTCAAGTCTGACAAGATCAACAATCAATATGAGCGAAAGAAGTGAATGCATATAATGAAGAACAATCATAACCGTGGAGGCGCGGCGAGAAACGGCAGTCAGGGCGGTAAGTGGAATTCGGCCCCCGGCTCTGCCGGACAGGCAAGGGGAGGCAGCGGTTCGCGGGGACGCGGAGGTTCCCGGCCGGCTGCTGCGGAGATCACGGGCCTTCCGGTAGCCAAAAACGACGAAGTCACGATCGACATCATCGGCATGAACCATGACGGCGAAGGCGTCGGACGCGCGGACGGCTACACGTTGTTCGTGCCCGGCGCCCTGCCAGGCGAGAAAATCTCGGCGAAAGTGCTGAAGACGAAAAAGCAGTACGGATACGCGAAAATGCAGATGCTGCTCGAAAGCAGTCCGTCCCGCGTCGAAGCGCCGTGCGAGATTTACGACCGCTGCGGCGGCTGCCAGATCCAGCATATGGATTACGCGGCGCAGCTGGAATGGAAACGTCAGCAGGTCGCGGATAGCCTGCAGCGGATCGGCAAGCTGAACGTGCGGCCGCTTGAAGGAGATGCGTCGGCCGCGTCGGCGGGCACGAAAGCGTCGGGGAAAACGCTCGAAGCCGGCGCGCATGCGGCCGGACTCGGCGAGAACGTTCCGGGCCGCGAAGGCGTCTCGGGCGAATACGACGCGCAGGCCCGAACGGGCGGCGCGGCGGAAGAAGCGGCGACGGCTTTCGGCGGGGGAGAAGGTTACGAGAACTCGGGAGCCGCGCCGGAGGGCGAGACGGCGGTATCGGGAGCCTCTTCGACGAACCTCGGCGATGCGCCGTTTGTCGGCGGAACTGTCGGTGCAGAGGCATCCGCTTCCGAAGGGATTCTTGTCCCGCCTACGCTCGGTATGAGCGAACCGTGGCGCTACCGCAACAAGGCGCAGGTGCCGATGGGACAAGAAAACGGCCGCCTGATCGGCGGTTTCTACGCGCGCGGCAGCCACCGAATCGTCGATATGGAGACCTGCATCATCCAGCATGAAGCCAACGACGAGATGGTGGAGGCGGTAAAAGCCATCGGGCGCGAGCTGGGGATTAGCGCTTACGACGAGGAGAGCGGACGCGGCCTGCTGCGCCACGTCGTGGTGAAGGTCGCTTTCGCGACGGGCGAGAAGATGGTCGTGTTGGTAACGAACGGCGACCGTCTGCCGCGCGTCGACGATTGGGTCGAAGAGATTCGCAGCCGGGTTCCGGGCGTGAAAAGCATCTGCCAGAACGTGAACACGCGTCAGACGAACGTGATTTTCGGCGACGTGACGACCGTCCTGTGGGGCGACGAGGTCATTCACGATTACATCGGCGACGTGAAGTTCGCGATCTCGGCCCGTTCCTTTTACCAGGTTAATCCGGCGCAGACGGAAGTATTGTACGGCAAAACGCTGGAGTATGCGGGGCTGACGGGCAGCGAGACGGTCATTGACGCGTATTGCGGCATCGGCACGATCTCGCTGTTCTTGGCGCAGAAAGCGAAGCGGGTGTACGGCGTGGAAATCGTGAAAGAAGCGATCGAGGATGCGCGGAAGAATGCGAAGCTGAACGGGATCGAGAATGCGGAATTCGAAGTGGGCGCGTCGGAAGACGTGATTCCGCGCTGGAAAGAGCAGGGGATCACGCCGGACGTGATCGTGGTCGACCCGCCGCGTAAAGGCTGCGATCCGCGATTGTTGGAGACGATTCTGGAGATGAAGCCGGAGCGTGTGGTGTACGTGTCGTGTAACCCGGCGACGTTGGCGCGCGATCTTCGCGTGCTGGAAGACGGCGGATTCAAGACGGTGAAGGTGCAGCCGGTGGATATGTTCCCGCAGACGGTGCATGTGGAGGCCGTTGCGCTGCTGATTAAAATAGAATAATTGATTAGTTGAAACAGGGATGCGAATAATTCGCATCCCTGTTTTTGAGGAATTTAATATTATTTTAGTTTGTCTCATTAGATGTCTAACTTAACTTGAAGGTCTTTTACATCGCTATATTGAATTAATTATTGATAAAATACTTTCTTAGTAACTTAATTTGAAAGATTCATGTTATTTGTTAAATACATTTAAGGAGAATTAAAAGTGACTAAAGAAAAAAGCAATTCAAAGATAAAAGAAAGTTATATTTTTGAACACCGAGATGTTTTGAAGGCGAAAGAGATAGAAAGATATCATAGTCTATTTAAACTATTTATGACACGAGATAAAGAAAAAATCACATTGTGCATTGCAGCCGTGCGTACATTGCTTAGAGAGACAGACGGGATATTTTCAAGGGAAGAGATGGAAAGCAGTTTAGATTATTTAAATTCAGAAACTAAAGTTTATGTCATACGAACAATCATAAAATATGGCTGGATCACGAATAATGGAGTTAGATACCAAGTTCCTGAAAGAGTACGACATATGATGATGTTTTTCTTTAGCGTATTTGTTGGCGAAAGCGACTCTTTTGGTCAAGAAATTGATGTCTCTCTTGCTGTTAGTGATTTGGATGAAGTGGTAGGTACTGACGAAGAATCTGCATCGCAAAGTTTGCAAATAGCATTTGGTACATTAAAAAGAATTAAAATGGAATTTAAAAATTGTGTTGAACAAAAGTCGTCGAGCGAAGCAAAAAATCTATTGATGAAAGGAAAAGGATTTAATGAAACAATGAGAAAGGTGGATATTAAATTAAATGAGATTAATAGAAAATCTTACCGATATACTCAAACTACAGAAGTAAGAAAAACTATGGCTGAAATAATGAGATTAAGTCAAGAATTACATGAATTTATTCAACAAGACATACAGGCTAATGCCCGGTCCTTTGGCCAATACTTAACTCCTGAACAAGTAGAGGAATTTTTGCATGAGGCTCCATTAGAACGCTTAGCCGGATTGAGTGAAAAAAATTTTTCTTCGCCTCGTAAACCTAGTTTTTTAAGCAGAGAAGAATTGTATAGAAGAGGATTTGGATATCTAGAAAATAAAGCAGAGACACAAGAATTAACACAAGCTCCTCCTATAGTTGAAATTGTAGAAAGAACTTTCAAAGAGATAAATTCAAATAGCGCAAGCGATATGTTTTATAAAGAAATTATATATCGTTTAAATGAACAATCAACTATTCCATTACATTCCTTAGTTATTAAAAATAATTTTGGAGAAACCATATTTAGAACAGGGCTATTGACTACATTAAGAAATGAATTAAAAAGTAATGAAGAAATAATTTTTGAGATTAGTTTAAAAGACAATATTCTTGAATTGCCTGAAGGCTTTTTGAAAAATATCACCGATGGATATGTTGAATTTATTGGTAATATTAAAAAATGAAGGAGTAGGATGGCATGAGTGTTATTGATATTGAAGAAGAAGCAAAAACTATTTGCATACGTTTGTACTATGGATATGTAGAAAAAGACGAATTTGAATTGTTGGCAAAAGACGCGTTATTATATCGAATTGTCCAAGATAAGCTAGATTGGTTAGGTCTTGAACTTGTAGATCGTCCAGAGTGTCCTTGGTATATTGCTAGAGTTAAACGAGAATACGACAGCTTTACACAATTTAGGAGTAGAAATAAGGCTTTTAAAAGTGTTCATTTGGCATTAATTTTAATTCTATATGCTAAATTGGTACTGCCTAAAAGAGTAGGACAAATTAACAATAATCAAGTACTTAGTATCTCTTTTGAAGAAATTTATGAAAAATTCGGTCATAAATTTGCTCCTTCATTTAAGGTTCCTACTTCAAAGCAACGAATGGAAACATTACTAAGCATGTTGGTAAAACAAGGTTTCATAATCAAAAAACGTGCAGAAAATAATTATTTAGCAGGACCTTCAATGTATATGCTTCATGAAGATTTATTGACCGATTTAGCTGACTCCAGTTTGGAAACACTATTTGGATTTGGAAATCATGAGGGTGAACCCATGGAGTAAAGATACAAATAAGAAGGAGGAACAAAGTTGATTAGAATTAAAGAATTTAATACTGCTTATTGGGGTCGAATAGGAACAGCCTCTATTCCTTATCAATTTGATGAAAAAGTAAATGCATTCGTTGGAGCTTCTGGAAGTGGAAAAACAACATTAATGGATGCACTCAGAATTGCATTAGGAGACGCAAAATTCGAATACAATCGTGCTATGGATCATTATATAAATAAAATTTCTAATTGGTCAGTTGTACAAGTAGCATTTTGGAATAGAGAAAATGAGAATCAACCATTTTTAGCAGCAGGTTACAAAGAATCTGTAGTTACTGTTTGTGTCAGAATTGATCGATCTTCTGGAGAACCTAAGCGTGAATACTATATCTTTGATGGCTCTTTTCGAGATATAGTTGACCTTGGACAGAATCCAAAGGCATACAAAATAAAAGTAATTAAGTATGGAGAATACTTAAATAAATTAGAATCAGCAGGTCTTACATCAACTTTCAGAAAATTAATGTTGATGAAACCAGAAGATGTGCAAAACGTTGTTGGTTTAAACTCAAACAGGTTATTTCAGCTCATTTTTGACATTAAAGGACAAAAAGCCATACAAGATGAACACGATACTGCTCTAGAAAAATTAAAGGAAGTAAAAAATTTAGAACATCAGAGTTCAGAAGATCTAATTCATGCAAGAAAAACTTTAAACGAATATGAAATTCAAAAAATGGAATTTGAAAATAATGAACAAAATAAGATTAAAAAAGATAAAACAAATAAACTACTTTTGAAGAGAAGATATTGGGAAAACAAAAATGAATTAGAGCGACAGCAAAAGAAGATGTCACAAGAAGAAATGAAACAAGATAGCTTAGAAGAAGCGAAAAAGAATTTAGATGATTCGATTAACTCATTGGAAAAAGAATTAAGAATAGAAGACTCAAAAGCAAAAGAACTGAAAAACAAACTTAATCTTATTTTGGAGAGAAGGGATGGAGCACAGATTGAACGCACAACGCAAGAAAACAAGTGTAAAAGTTTGAATAATACCATCAGTGAATTAGAATCTATTTCATATGAAGACACAGAACGATTAAATAATGAATTTTCAATTATCCAGCAAGACAATCTAGATATTAAAATCAAGTATAGAGATATTCAAGATAATATAAAGAGAGTAAAAGATAAACTTAATACTTTGATCGCGGGCTATAATGCTTTCCCTAGTTGGGTTACTTCATTCAAAAAAAATTTAGAAGATCAAAAAGTGTCTCACTTAATAGTCGCGGAAAACATTTCTATAAAACAAAAATATGAAAAATGGATTGTAGCGATTGAAGCTTATCTAGGGAAAGAGCGATATAGAATAGTTACATCTGCAGAAGAACATCTTAAAGCTAAGAAGCTTCAGGAATTCTACGAATATGAAGCTCGAGTATCTCAAGCGCGTACAAGCAAGCGATCAATTAAGTTTGAAAAGCCAAATGAGAAATTCGTTACATTAAGAAGTGCTCTCGAGGTAAAGAATGAAGATCAGTTAGGCGGATATTTAGACTTTTTAAATAATATTTATTTAGTTGAGACGGTTGAAGAAGGACACAGTCTTTCTTTAAATGGTTATAAAAGTCTAACTCAGAAAGGCTTAATGCAAGACAAAGACGGCGGACTTTTCTTAAAAGTGAGAGAGTTGGTTTGTGGAGGAATTGCAAGAGAAAAATATAAAGTTCAACTTGAAGGAGAAATTAAGGTACTTGCTAAAGAATTAAACTTGTTAGTCGAGGAAAAAAAACAATCAGATTTACTGCTTGAAGAGTTTTCTCGTCATATTAAGAATCAAGAAAGGCTTTTAGAATTACCTAAGTTGTATGTTGAAAAAGAACAAGAAGAACAATTGCTTTTTTGTTTGGAAAATCAACTAACTGGAATTAGAAAAGAATACAATGAAGTTGAGAATAATTGGACTTTGTTAACTACAAGTATAAAAGAACTAGAGAAACAACAAGTTCAGAAAAGCGCTGATCTTACAGCTTTACAGAAAGAAATATATGATGTTAGAGGTACAATAAATGGATATAAAGGAAGCATAGGAAGCTGTAAAATTGACTTGAGCAATGCAGTAATTAAACTAGAAGGTATAGGGTACGACGAACATGCAATAAGTTTTATTGAAATGGAAATAAAAGAAGAAAGTATATTTATGCGTGAAGATGAAGATGAATGGAGCATTGAAAATTTAGAAAGAGAATTGAATCATATTATTGAGCAGATCGATAAGTTTGAAAAATACTCTAATATAGATCTTGGGGTTATAGCTATGGTAGAACCGCAAAAAAAAAGAGTGGATGTCTTGGAAAAAACTTATGATTCAGCAAAAGAAGATCGTGCACGGTGGGAAGAACAATTAGCACTCGCAGAGCTAGCGTTAAAAAACCATGTGCAAGAAACGATGTCTCAATATATTGAAGAATTTAAATCGATGGCTGAATTGCTTGGTGCTAAAGCAGAAGGAAAGTTCCAACAAGACGGGCCAAGCTATGTAGGTTGGAAAATTAAAATTAAAATTGGGTTCGATGGAAAGGAATTAGTGGATTATGATGATCCGGAGTTCTCTTCGGGCCAGCGTGCTGCAATAAGTATTATGTTATTGCTCGCAGCAGTAAGTAATCAAAAGGAAGGTACGAAAAATAGTCTCATGTTTCTTGACGAGCCAACAGCTCGCGTTGATGATGCACGAGCCAATGAAATCGGAACGATTTTACAAAAATCGAATGTACAGTATTTTATCACGCATCAAATTTCAGAAAGTTTGAAATCAATTGATTGGATCGATCATGCATTTATTACATCAAAGCTTCGAGAGGGACAGCAATTTGCAGATAGTCCTATTTTTGAATCTCGTAGGAGGTAGGAGGTTTAAAAATTGCTTCAAAAACACTTTTTTGAAATCGATGAGAGCCGTCTAGGTATTGAAGTAGAAAAAAAATATAAAGCTTATCCTTTTCCAGTTAAAAAGATAATTACGGGACAAGTATTTAGCGGTGTTCAAGTTTCTTTCGATAAACCACATGGGAAAAAGTCGATTATGGAGCTTATAGTGAGAATTCTTGCAAAAGGTCCTAAACAATATAAGCCTTTTATTAACAATATGATGAAGAAAGTTACTTGGCCTGATTTGAATGATAGTTTAGAAATATTGCTGATAGACGGCATCATACAAATAGTTTTTAAAAATCAAAATCCTCGCAAGGGCAATGAGTGGATACCATCAAGTATTCAGCTGGATCCTAGAGCATCAACTTTCTTTATTAAAGAAGAGTTAGATTATGATTTACAAACTTTTAAGTTGAAAGAGAACGCACTGCAATTATTAAAACATACGGATAAGAGTATAAAAGCAAAAGTCTTAACTTTTATTGAGAATGGTGTAATTGTTAGGTCAGGAGCGACAATTGCTGATCACTCTTCATTTGAAAAATTTAAGATAATAATTTTTATGCTTTCTTATTATTTTATGTTAGAGAATCGAAAAGAAGCACTTCCTTTAAGGTATATTTCAAATGAAATTTCTATAAGCTATAAATTAATACAGAAGTATAAAGTGGAAGTGGCTTCTTTGCTAGAGATAACATTAGAAGAATTAAATTTAGTGTTGCTTGAAGATATAAGTAACACTTTACATGCCCCTTTGATTTCAGTCACACCAGTAGAAGAATTTCAACAGACTTTGGTTGAGTTATCTTCTGTATTGAAATCACAACAAAATGATAATAAGCAGTTGAATTCTTTGACCATTATTCAAGCCCTTATTGAAGGAGTTCCAATTCTTGAAGGATACTTTAAAGATACATCTGAAGTAAGAGAATTGTTTAAACATATTTCCGCCTACTTGATTTTATTGAAAGAAGATCTTGTGAAAGATAACTTCAATAAGGTAATAAAAAATATAAAAGATGAAATAAGTCCGATTCTCGCTAAAATAAAAAATCAAGTATTGAAGCAAGAAAACATTAAGAAGAAGTTTGAGCTAATTGTTTTAGAGGAAATAGGAAGTGGATCTTTTGCGCAAGTCTATAAAGTGTTTGATCCTGAACTTTGTGGTTTTTTTGCTTGCAAGGTTCTTTATCCTAAAAGTTATTTTAAACAGGTGCATCGTAATGATGGGGAAGAGCAAATATTGCGCTTTAAACGAGAAGTCAGATTGTTAAAAAGACACTTGCGTCATACCAACATCATTAGTGTTGAAAAAATCCAAAATAGTTCAAGTCCCTATTGGTTTACAATGCCTTTGGCTGATTGTTCATTAAAAAAATGGATTGATGAAAATCGTTCTGCTAAAGAAGAATTACGATTGGATATATTCGATCAAATAGCGACAGGTGTTAAATATTTACACCAAGAAGGTAAATACCACAGAGACCTATCTCCAAACAATATTTTGATATTCAAAGAAGGCAAGGAGTTTAAAGTTAAGATAGCGGATTTCGGATTGATGAAAGATCCTAATTCAGCTTCTTTTCTTACGGCTCAATCTAAAAGGGGATATGGTCAAGAAGATTTTACAGATCCTGAACAGTTAAGGGATCTATCCCAGGCTAATCACTTATCTGATATTTATTCATTAGGAGCATTATTATACTATTTGCTTAGTGGAAAGCTGCCTAAAAAAAGAAAATATGTTTCAGTGAAATGTCAGGATATTGTTCTCAAAGCTATGGATAAAAAAACAGAAAGATATCAATCTGTAGCTGAAATGCAGAGTGTTCTAAACTTGTTTTAAATAAATTATGATATTTTATAATAATGAAAATAAGTACATTATTCAGCATGAAGTCAAAGAAAAAAGGCGCTTATTTGGGATTAAGTTGGCGATATTAAGTTCTTCATCTCGTCTCGTTCATTTTATTGTGCCAACGTCAACCCATCTCAAATAGAATTACTGTATGGAAAATATTGAAATATGCATGCTAACACAAAATGAGAAGATCATCGATACTTACTATCGGCAAACTTACGATTTCGCTATTCCTGCCAGGCGCCTATATATACGATGTCGAGATCACAAAGGAAACATTCGAAGATACGTGTAGAAGTGCCGAGCTGAACGATTTAGAGGACGCCAAGTTCGAAGATGTCATCTCTCACTGGTGAGAAAAAGGCTTCGATTAAAGGTATAGATAAGATCAAGATAGTGACGCGAGCTCATTCGCGTCTTTTTTTGCTTAAATACATAAGCAAGTTTACAACTTGTTCATACTAATTCATACAAAACCAAAAATATTCATTCCAATTCAAATTTCATCAAGTTATAATGATTGAGTCTTGTTCTTAGAATAAGAAATGGAGGTAAAGCATATGTATAATGAGCCGGAAAAATGGTCGAGCCTTGAAGAGGTAGCCGAGCATTTAGGCGTGAGTAAGGATACGATTCGCAATTGGATAAAGAAAGATGTCATCCCGCATCGTCGGGTAGGTAAGTTGTTTAAATTTAGGATCTCGGAAGTGGATTCTTGGGTAGATAGCGGGAAGAGTGCGCAGATTGAATAGTTTACCAACGGCAATAAGTCAGAGGAGTATGTAGGAGGGTTGTTGATTGATATGGTGGTTGTGAATATGCTGTACAACAGCAGCTTAACTGCCGAGCAATTTCTTTTTTATGAAATGAGAATTGTTTCTAAGCAGTATCTTGAAGGAAAGTCGATTGACGAAATAATTAAAAATACAAAAGCTGATAATCTGTTTCAGTACCCAACCGAGCGTAAGGTATCCAGAATTGCTCGAGCTTGTCAAAGGAGAATTATCGCTCTCGGTAACGAAAATCTGATTCACGAATTAGTAAACGCATCTGCCGAGGTAGCAAAGCAAATAAACCTCTATGCGATGATGCGATCCAGTCGTCTTGTCCATGAGTTTATGACCGATCTTATCGGTGAGAAGTACCGTCAGCAAGACTTCTCTTACACTCGAAAGGACATCAATGGTTTTTTCTCCCGCTTGCAAGAACAGAACGACAACGTTGCGGCTTGGAGCGAGCAGACGGTAACAAAACTGAAGCAAGTGCTGACTAAGTGTTTAGTTGAAACAGAGATGCTCGATAGCATAAAGGATACCAAGCTGAACTCGATTTTCATCAGTAAAGAGCTAGAAGCAGGCATACGCGCGAATAATGATTTGACTGCGCTTGCCGCTTTCAATTGTTTCAGATAGGAGAGTGACTATGGCTGATATTAAACAAGAATTGGATAGAATCAAATTGCGAATCTCAGATAGTAATTTCCTCGCTAACAAGGGGTTATCGAACGAAGTAGGAATACACGTATTTACGTATTCTCCACAGCATGAATTAATCGTCCGAGATTACATTGAACGACTTGCCAATACTCCGTCTGATAATTTTCGCGTTATTGAAAAGGATATGTATAAGATTCTGCTTGAAATTCTGGAGGAAAAGCGTGTGCTTGGCACGGTTGCAGGACTAGAAGAGAAAAAAGGCAAGGACTTTCTCCTTAAACAATTACAGAAGATCGCTACGCAGGAGGCATTCCTAGCGAAGATGGAATATGAACCGCATGAACGCGGGGATGTGCTATTTTTAACGGGCCTCGGTAAAGTATATCCTTTTATGCGGTCGCATAAGATGCTTGATAGTATGCAGCAGGTATTCTCGGATATACCCATTGTAATGTTCTATCCAGGAGAATTTAACGGACAAAGCTTAATCCTTTTCGAGAAGTTCCTTGACGGAAACTATTACCGAGCATTCAATCTACTATAACCGGAGGGAAGAAAATGAAAATTCAGAGTATGTTTCAAAAGGACATCAATCGTGATATCAACGGTGTTATCAAAGTGGCACAGGATGACGAAAAAAGCCTCGTTCAAGAACTTGAAGAGTACATTATCACGAAGGAACTTCGTCGACATTTCGGCACGTTTTTTGATAATTACTCGAAAGCTATCGACTATCCTACCGATAAAATCGGTGTATGGATTTCGGGCTTCTTTGGAAGCGGTAAATCACACTTTCTCAAAATGTTGTCCTATCTTCTAGCGAATCGCAAGATCGGCGACAAAAAGGCTGTGGACTTCTTCAAAAATAAATTTGATGATCCAATGATGTATGCGACGGTTGTGCGTAGCACCAATATTCCCACAGAGTCGATCCTCTTCAACATAGACATCGAAGGGCCTATTAATAAAGACAAAACGGCAGTCCTTCGTGTATTCGCCAAGGTATTCTATAATCATCTAGGCTTTTACGGAGAGGATTTAAAAATCGCAAAACTCGAACACTTTGTAGATAGACAGGGTAAGACCGAGATGTTTAGAGAGTCCTTCGAAGAAGTTAATGGTGCGTCATGGTTAGAAGCTCGTGCCACTTACGCTTTCTTTGAGGATGATATCGTATCTGTCCTGCAAAGTGTTCTCGGTATGAGTGAAATCGCTGCCCGCAACTGGTTCAACGGCGAGGAGCATGCCGATATGAGCATAAAGCAGTTAGTTGAAGAGATTAAGTCGTACGTTGATGAAAAAGGCAAAGACTTTCGTCTGTTGTTCTGCGTGGACGAGGTAGGGCAGTACATTGGCGATGACAGCGACCTAATGATAAACCTTCAATCTATCGTCGAAGAGGTGGGGAGCAAGTGCCTAGGTAAAGTCTGGGTAATGGTCACGAGCCAAGAAGCTATTGACTCTGTTATAAAAATAAGTGGACAGGACTTCTCTAAGATTCAAGGACGGTTCAATACCCGGTTATCGCTGTCATCAGCATCGGTAGATGAGGTTATCAAAAAGCGTATTCTAAAAAAGAATGAAGACGCCGACCGACTTATGCAACTTGTTTACGACAAAGAGCGTGCCGTGTTGAAAAATTTGTTTACATTTAACAACGCGGTATTGGATATCAAGGGTTATGCCGATGGGGCCGAGTTTTCTGCTACATATCCGTTCGTGCCTTATCAATTCATTATTATTCAAAAAGTACTTGCCGAGATACGCAAACACGGTAACTCCGGGAAGCACCTCTCAGGCGGCGAGCGTTCTATGCTTTCCGGATTCCAAGAGGCTGCACAAAAAGTACAAGAGAAAGACGAAAATGCCCTCGTACCTTTCTCGCAATTCTACGATACAGTGCATACTTTCTTGGAAAGTCCAATACGCCGAGTGATTGATCGCTGCCAGACTGCAGCCGACCAACACGATGGTTTGGAGCAGCTTGATGTAAATGTCTTGAAACTCCTTTATCTCGTTCGTTATATCGATGACATCAAAACAAACATCGACAATATTGCTATTTTGATGATCGATGATATTCGCACAGACAAGATCAATCTTCGTCTTGAAATCGCTGCTTCACTAGAGCGCTTGGAAACACAAAACTATGTCGCGCGTAGTGGAGACAACTACTCGTTCCTCACCGATGAAGAGCAGGATGTCGCGATCGACATTCGAAACACAACCGTGGACAGTACGGCGATTGTCCAGAGTATTGGACAGACCATATTCAGCGAAATCTATCCGTCAAAGAAATACAAGTACAATAAATATGACTTCGCTTATGACCAGTATATCGATGAAACTCTCGTTGGAGCTGCAACTGGTGGAGTGCGCTTGCGTTTTGTCACTGTGGCAAGTGAGTACTATAACGCTCCTGAAACAAAGCTGATCATGGACTCGCAAGTTAACAATGAAGCAATTGTACTGCTTTCAAGCGCAGTACAATACTTTGAAGAACTGGAAACCGCCGCGAAAATCAAGAAATATATTAAACAAAAAAATGTATCGCAACTTTCCGAGAGCATTCAAGATATTATTCGCAAGCGTCAGGTACAAGCGCGGATACTTGAAGATAATGCTAAAAAGCAGATTGAGAAGTCTATCGTTGATAGTGTGGTTTATATCTACGGTGAAAAAATCGAGATGAAGTATAGCGAGGCAAGAGGGAAACTTGACGAAGCCCTGAAACAACTGATCGAAAGCGTCTACTCAAAATTAAACCTCGTAAACAACTTCAAAGATAGCGACGCGGATATTCTGGCTATCCTTAATGGCGAGCCGGAACAAATGGGCTTTGCGGGCAGCGGATCGAATAACGAATTTGCTCTGAATGAAGTGAGTCAGTGGTTAGAAGAACGTTATATGAGCCGAGTCCCAGTCTCGATGGGCGATGTGCAAAGACGTTATCAGGCGATCCCTTATGGTTGGCGTGAGGTAGATATTGCCGCACTCATCGCAAGGCTCGTTGTTTCGCAAAAGATTGAAATCCGCTACGGCGGTGCAATCGTTGGCAAGGGCGACAGAAATCTTGTCGGCTACCTTCGCAAAAAATCCGAGATAGACAAGGCTAGCGTAAGCCGCCGAATAGCACCGAGCGAAGACCTGATGCGTAAAAGCATTACATTCCTGCGCGAATGGCTCGGTCAAATGGGAATTCCCGAAGACGAGGATGGGCTTATCGCCTTTGTAAAAGAAACGCTCGAACCGAAACTTGAACATTATGAAAAACTCCTTGACGAATATAACCGTGACCGCTATCCACAAAAAGAAGTGGTAACAACCGCTCGTGATCTGATGAGCGAAATTCTATCACAAAAACGTGACAATGTTGCACTGCTCACTCGCTTAATTGCTAAACAAGATCAGCTTCACGATTGTTCTGAGGATATGGAGGAAATTGAAACTTTCTTCAAATCTCAAAAGAATATCTTTGATGCAGCACGGCAATTACAGCGCGACTTGCAAAATGAGCGAGACTATTTCATTACGAATGCAGATGCGATCGAAAAGATAAGCGAGATTTCGTCAATTCTTGCGATGCCAAAGCCCTACAGTAGTATTAAAGATCTCTCTGATTTGATGCAGAGCATAAGAAACGCCTACGGCATATTGCTCGAACAGAAGAAAGAGGAAGTGCATGGTATTATCACGCAGTGTATGGGCGACGTTCACACGTTAGCCGATGTCGGCAACCAAACCGATGACGAAGTGAAGAAGGCAGATGACCGCTTTGTCGAATATAAACGGAAAGTTGACGATGCCACAAACTTGACTATGCTTGATGCCATGATTACACAAGTACTAAATTATAAAGACCAAGTGTGCAGATGGATTGAATCTATGCTCCACGATCAGCCAACTATACCGGGCAGTACCACACCTCCGAAGCCACAGAAAATTGTACAAGTACGCCGATATGACGTATTCCCCGTCAAACGGCTGGCATCTCGCGAGGATGTAGATGGTTATCTTGAAAATATTCGTAAAAAGCTGTACGACACGCTGGATGCAAACGACGGCATTCAAATTAACTAAGCAAAGGTGAGAACATGAATAAGAATGCTATTCAAAAATACGCGATCTGGGCGCGTACGGAACTCATTGAGCAGGTAAAGCAACGCGCCTTCCAATACGACATTACTGAAAAGAGCTACGGCGACCAGAACGCTACCGTTATCGCAGGGCGTGTACTGGAGCCTGAAGAGAAGCGTCAGCGGCAGTCTTTTATTGAGGTCATAAAAACAAATGGATTCAACCAAACAATTGAAGAAGTAGCATATACGTGGTTCAATCGATTTGTCGCTCTTCGCTATATGGAAGTGAACGACTTCCTTCCGACTCATGTCCGTGTGTTCTCAGATTCGAATGGCAGCTTTAATCCTGAAATTCTAAAAAATGTTCTACATCTTGATCTTGAGGGGCTTGACAAGGCGAAAGTATCCGAATTATTGAACGACAATAAAACAGATGAACTCTACCGTTATCTTTTATTGACGCAATGCAATGCTCTGAACTCGCTCCTACCGGAGATGTTCGAGCGTATGGGTGCATATACCGAGATGCTCTTGCCGAATAATATCTTAAGGCCGGAAGGCGTTATAGGGCGACTTGTAAAAGACATACCAGAAGAAGATTTCCGTGACGCTGTGCAGATCATTGGCTGGTTATATCAGTATTACAACACCGAGCCGAAGCGGACGGTGTTTGACGGACTCAAGAAAAACGTGAAAATCATGAAAGAGAACATCCCTGCTGCCACTCAGCTCTTTACTCCAGATTGGATTGTACGATATATGGTGGAGAATTCACTCGGTAAACTGTGGATTGAATCGCGCCCAGGCAGCTCGCTCCGTGCAGATTGGAAATATTACGTTGACGAGGTGGAACAAACCTCGGAAGTTACGGAGCATCTTCGCGTTTTACGTAGCGAAAACATCATCAAGTCGCCAGAGGATATTAAAGTAATAGACCCTTGCATGGGTAGCGGTCATATCTTGGTGTATGCTTTTGACATGCTGATACAGATTTATAAGTCTGAGGGTTATTCGGAGCGCGACGCGGCAAAGCTGATACTCGAAAAGAACCTCTACGGATTGGAAATAGACCGCCGCGCTTATCAGCTTGCTTATTTCGCACTGATGATGAAAGCACGACAGTATAACCGTCGTGCCTTAACACAGAGCGTGCGTCCGCAATTGTACGAGCCGACGGGCTATGCGGACGGCATGGAGTATGGATCGCTTATTCGCGTGGATGAGCTTGAATCGATGCCGGAGCAACCCGAAGGTCAGCTCACGCTGTTTGAAGACAGTTACGACACAAAATTGAATGCTTGGAACTTCCGTAGGCTGCTTGCGCAGAAGTACGACGTGGTTGTGACTAACCCTCCGTATATAGGAAATAAAGGGCTGAATGCAAAGATGTCTGTCTATTTGCAAACGAACTACGCGGATTACAAGAATGATACATTTTCGGCCTTTATTATCCGTTGCGGAGAAATGGCAAAGCTAAATGGCTTTGTCGGAATGTTCTCGCCTTACGTTTGGATGTTCATTCAGAGTTACGAAAAACTTCGTAATAATCTTTATAGCTCAAAGAACATCACAACGTTAATTCAATTCGAATATTCTGCGTTTGAAGAGGCGACTGTGCCTGTTAGTTCGTTTGTATATCGGAACAGAAAGACAGGCGAGAAGGGAGGATATTTTAGGTTGGTAGATTTTCGGGGCGGTATGGAAATACAACGTAAACGATACCTCGAAGCGATTGGAAACCCGAAATGCGGCTTCTTTTATACTGCCACTGCTGACGATTTCGCTAAAATACCAGGTAGCCCTGTGGCTTATTGGGTGGGGAACTACGAGATTTTTGATTTTGAGAAATTAGGCGCTGGCTATCAGTCTGGAGGAAGAAATAAGACCCACAATAACGAAAAATACGTGCGGAATTGGTGGGAAATTAGTGACAGAATACGTTTTGCACCGTACGCCAATGGTGGCGAGTATAGAAAATGGTACGGTAATCACTTTGATCTTGTGGATTGGTCAGAAGCAGCAAGACTAGAATACGCCTCGCACGGAGGTTTGTATAATAAACAATTTTGGGGTAAGCAAGGAGTATGTTGGAATTTGATTACTTCTGCTACTAATGGATTTCGCATAAAGTTATCTGAGTACCATTATAGTTCTGCTTCTCCAACAATAATATCTGGAGACTATGATAAAGATTTAGTGAGGTTAGGGTTCCTAAATACAAAAGTCTCAGCATATTTACTTAATACCCTGAACCCAACACTAAATACGACTGTTTCTGATGTTATGTCGCTACCTTTTTATGTTAATGGACACGAAGGAGAAGTTATTCTCTTAGTTAAGAAAAATATCTCTATCTCCCGTGCCGACTGGGATACATTTGAAACATCATGGGATTTTGCCCGCCATCTTCTTGTATGTAGCGAACGGACCATCAAGGCGGCGTTTGCTAAATGGGAGTACGAAGCGTTAGAGCGTTTTAACACTCTAAAAGCCAACGAAGAAGAACTTAACCGCATCTTCATTGACATTTACGGCTTACAGGACGAACTTACTCCAGAGGTTGAGGATAAGAGTGTGACTGTGCGCCGTGCCGATTTGGGACGCGAGATACGCAGTCTAATCAGCTACGCCGTGGGCTGTATATTTGGGCGATATTCATTGGACTGCGAAGGCCTTGCCTATGCAAGTGGCGATTGGGACGCGGGCAAGTATAAAACGTTTCCTACTGAGCTGGATAACATACTCCCCATCTGCGACGACGAATATTTTGACGATGATATCGCTGGACGCTTCATGGAATTCGTTAAGACGGTTTATGATGTTGATACCTTGGAAGAAAACCTTCGCTTTATCGCCGATGCTCTTGGCGGCAAGGGTACATCGCGTGAAGTCATCCGGAATTACTTCTTGAACGACTTCTATAAGGATCACCTAAAGATCTATCAGAAACGCCCAATTTACTGGATGTTCGATAGCGGTAAGAAAAACGGCTTCAAGGCGCTCATTTATATGCATCGTTATTCAAGCGATCTTCTTGCTAAGCTGCGTACAGATTATGTTCACGAACAGCAAGAGCGGTATCGTACGCAGCTTACGCACATTGTGGACACGTTAACCACAGCGACAGGTGCGGAACGTGCACAGCTCTTGAAGCGACAGGTTAAGCTGACAGAACAGCTACAAGAAATTACTGTATTTGAAGAGAAGATTCACCACCTTGCCGACCAAAAAATTACGATCGATCTCGACGATGGTGTAAAGAAGAATTACGAGATCTTCACTGACGTCTTAGCTAAGATTTAATGGAGGATACTATGCTGTCAGATACAATAAAATCAAGGCTTGTGGAGCGGTTCGCTGCTCCCTTGCCGGAATTTCATAAACGCCGCATCGTCTTCTGGCATGATGAGGACGCTGAGTTTGCTGAGGCGGTTGATGAATTAGTTATTAGTGACGTGACTCTCGTCAAACTTAACGGCAACAATAACTTCGCCGTAAAGAAACTACTAGCAGCGGATGACCTGACAGGCGACTACCTTGTCTATGACCCACTCTCTTATGACAAGGATGGGAAGGACGACTGGCTGCTTGACATCAAGTTGTACAGCGAAGAGTTCCGAGCTGACCTCGTGTCGCTTCAAATGGAGGAACTGCTTGTCGAGCCGTCTTCTGCCATGCGTAAGACGATGAAGTTATACGCTAAATTCCTTGAAAATAAAGAGCGTAAGGCTAAACTTCGTAAAATCGGCAGGACATACCAAACACCGCTTCAGTTACACATCGACATCATGGCGGTGCTGTGCAATGTCCCTGGTGGTTCGGCACAAGATGTAATCATTGCCGTGCTATCAGCCGGCTTGGAAAAAGAAAACAATACTCCACTTGCGAATATTGAGAAGTTCGGAAATCTTGAGGCGTTTTGGCAACTGATTCAGAAGTATACGGGATACGTCAATGCCGACGACAGCCCAATCTCTGATCTTGCTGCACATATTTTGATAACTGCTTTGTCACAGACAATTTCTGCTTCCGCTTTGCGTGGCTTGGAGCGATATATTTCTGACTCTTCCAAAGCATATTGCTATCAGCTCGTTCATGAGTGGCAGCGTAGCGAAAACAATGAGGACTTAATTGAAATTTGTCGTTTTGTGGAACATGAACTTCGCCTTTCCGACCGATTCGACAAGATAGAAATAGCTGGGCTTTTGAAAAGTGACACTTTTCCTGCAATCAACGAAAGCATCTTAAAACGCTTTTATGCTGAAATCAACAAGCATGTAATTAAAGTAGACGTTATTCTGGAAGTGATAGAGAATCGTCGTACTGCAGCATGGTATCACTTGTCTGCAGATTACTTCGAGAGTCTTTATTGGATAGCTAAGATGCAAGAATTTTATTTGGCTCATATCGAAGGGTTCCATCTTGTCGAGCCTGTGAAGGCCTGGAAACTCTATACGACTGATGCTTATAAGATGGACAGTTATTATAGGCATTTTCATTACTTTTTTGGAAATACGCTAAAGTCCCCTCATGCTCTTTTGGAAGACGCCTTAAAGAAGTGCACCGATGTGGTTGAGGGTTTATACAGTGAATGGTTCTTGAAAGAACTCACCTTAAATTGGACGAATGCTATAGCAGGCGATTTAGAGGCACTTGGCTATGTTTCTGAGGTGAACAAACAGCGAGAATTTTACCGAAGATACGTATCTCCAAGCGTAAGCAAAGGCAATCGTGTATTTATAGTGATTTCCGATGCTCTCCGTTTCGAAGTTGCCGCTGAACTTTCTGAAACGCTCGGTCACACCACGAAGGGCGTAGCTGCACTTGAGGCTGTACAATCCGTGTTCCCGAGTATTACCAAATTCGGTATGGCGGCCTTGCTCTCGGGAAAAGAGTTGTCGGTAAATGAAAAGATGGAAGTATCCGTTGACGGTAGCTCAACGAATAGCACTGTAGGACGAGGCGCAATTCTAAGCATAGCTAACCCCAATAGTGTAGCCGTGACCTATAATGACCTACTGCAGATGAAACAAACGGAACGTCGGGCCTTAGTGCAAGGTAAAGAAATCGTATATATTTACCACAACACGATTGACGCACTGGGCGACAAACCCGCTACCGAGACTAAGGTATTTGAAGCCTGTGATTCGGCAATTTCCGAACTGAATGCAATCGTTAAAGTAATCGTTAATGACCTAAGTGGCACTAACGTATTGATTACTGCCGATCATGGTTTTCTGTATACCTATAAACCACTTGAAGAAAGCCAGAAAATCAGTCGTCAGACTTTTAATGGTGAAATTTATGAACTCGGTCGACGTTACGCCCTGGTAGATCCTCAAACGACATCCGATTACCTTCTTCCCGTAAAAACGGAGCGTGAAATCAGTGGAATTCCGATGAAAGGCTATGCTCCACGGGACATCGTCCGCATTAAAGTTCAGGGTGGTGGCGAGAACTACGTCCACGGCGGCATCAGCCTACAGGAAATGGTCGTACCTGTGATTGTCTATAAAGGTATGCGTTCGGGATCTAAGAAGTATGTTGAAGTTCAAAATCCGGGGCTTTCACTTATCAGCGAAAGTCGTAAAGTGTCGAATCTGATGTTCTCTCTCGACTTTTTGCAAAAACAGCCGATTGGTGACAAAGTGCAGGTTTGTAACTACAGTTTGCATTTTACCGATGACAGTGGTATTTCTGTTAGCGACACACAGACGGTGATCGCAGACAGGACAAGCGATAATGCTTCCGAGCGTGTGTTCCGTGTCAGGTTTACTCTTAAACAAATGCAGTTTGATCGTAATAAAATATACCGCCTTGTTATTGCAAATAATACGGATGTGCCTGAAGAGACAGAGTTCCGGATAGACATAGCGTTTGCCGATGATTTTGGATTTGACCTATAGGAGGGCTTCGCAATGGAATTAGAGGCAAACCAATACACATCAGATACGGATGATGCGAATGCAGTCATCCATCAGAAACTGCGTAAGCATTTCGACGGCAAGATTGTCCGCAAAGATCTGACCAAAGCGATCAAGGAGGGGGCTAACGTTCCTGTCTACGTCTTGGAATTTTTGCTCGGTCAGTATTGCGGTTCTGATGATCCGACAATAATCGAAGATGGTGTGAAAAACGTCAAGCGAATACTCTCCGATAACTTTGTACGTCCTGACGAAGCGCAAAAGGTATTGTCTTCACTGCGCGAGCGTGGCAGTTATACCGTTATCGACCGCATAACAGTAAGTTTGAATATCAAACGAGACCGTTATGAAGCGGACTTCTCAAATCTTGGTGTCGGTAATATTCCGATATCTTCAGACTACGTTTCTAAGTACGATCGCCTATTATGCGGCGGGATCTGGTGCATCGTCGGACTTGAATATGAATATATCGAGGAAGATAAGAATTCTACACCTATTCGTATTATGAAAATAACGCCTATTCAGATGCCGCACATTGACATGGACGAGATAAAAGACGGTCGTCGAGCCTTTACAAAGGACGAATGGATAACTGTCCTGCTACGCTCCACGGGAATGGAAGCGGATAAGTTTTCGGAGCGTGAGAAATGGTTGCAACTGGCTCGTATGTTGCCGCTTATTGAGAATAACTTTAACCTGTGCGAGCTTGGTCCCCGCAGTACAGGTAAGTCACACTTATATAAAGAAATTTCACCAAACAGTATCCTCGTGTCAGGCGGACAAACTACAGTCGCAAATCTGTTCTACAATATGTCGAGCAAGACTGTTGGGCTTGTTGGGTTGTGGGACTGCGTCGCATTTGACGAAGTTGCAGGTATCACTTTTAAGGATAAAGATGGCGTTCAGATCATGAAGGATTATATGGCTTCTGGCTCATTCGCAAGAGGCAAAGAGGAAAAAGCAGCTACTGCTTCTATGGTCTTTGTCGGAAACATTAATCAGAGTGTGGATGTTCTGCTGAAAACATCGCATTTGTTTGATCCGTTTCCGGAGGTGATGTCATATGACACGGCCTTTCTTGATCGTATGCATTGCTATGTACCGGGTTGGGAGATTCCGAAGTATCGCCCAGAATCATTCACTAACGATTATGGATTGATCACGGATTATCTTGCCGAATTCATGCGTGAGATGCGTAAAGAGCCATTCGGCGATGTTTGCGATAAATATTTTCGTTTTGGAAGCAACCTTAACCAACGGGATGCTATCGCTGTCCGTAAAATCGTATCTGGCTTGACTAAGCTTGTCTATCCTAATGGTGAATTTGATAAGGAGGATATTAGGGAGATTCTTACCATCGCTCTCGAAATGCGTCGTCGTGTTAAGGAGCAACTGAAGAAAATCGGGGGTATGGAATTCTACGATGTCAACTTTTCCTATATTGATAACGAGACGTTCGAAGAACATTATGTAGCCGTGCCGGAACAAGGTGGTGGCAAGATCATCCCAGAAGGGATGACCAATCCGGGAAACGTCTATACCGTTTCGCAAGGTAAGAGTGGCATGATAGGGGTTTATCGCCTCGAAACGCAAATACTCCCTGGTAATGGTAAGTTTGAGCGCACAGGACTTGGTTCCGACCGTGATGCAAGAGAAGCAGCTAACACAGCCTTCAATTTCCTCAAAGCAAGCGGTTCGCTGATAAGCAGTTCTATAAGCACAACGACAAAGAACTATATTATAAACTACCAAGATCTGAATGGCATCGGAATAACGAAATTCCTTACGCTGCCATCTGTGATTGCGATCGCTTCCGGTGCTTTGAACAAACCGATGCTTTCGAGTCTTGTGGTACTTGGCGAGATAAGCATTAGCGGTACGATACTCAAAGTCGAAGAACTGGCGAGCACTTTGCAAGTATGTCTAGATAGCGGCGCGAAAAAAGTGTTGTTACCTATAACATCAGCTCCTGAACTTGGTTCTGTACCGTCCGATCTTATTGGTGCATTTAGTTTAATATTTTATTCAACTCCACAAGAGGCCGTGTTTAAGGCATTAGGTGTGGAATGAGTTATTAGCTGAAAACAGCTATAACGTGCTATGACTCTTTACCGCAATATATCTTTACAACTTTTAACATAAAAGAATAGAAAGCAAGCTGCATTTCCAGGATCGTGGGTTTTTCGAGAAACCCACGAAGAGGAGAGCGGCTTGCTTTTTTAGTTTATGAGAAGTTTCAAAAAGCATAGAATATGAGCTGAGAAATAAGAACTATCTTATTGTTGTAAAGAGGGAGAAATAATATACAAAAGAGATGTTTCATTGTAATATAACTACATGAATCGTGCTATTTGAAGGATACGTTCACTTCTTATGGCACAAATTTTACTAAACTCTGAATCAGAGTCTTTTGACCTGCTCATTAATATGCTGACTTGCTTTTCGGGAAACACTACTCATAATTGTAAATTGCTTCGATTATCAATATGTAAAAGCCGTTTATCTGAGCTTTTATTTAGAAAAAGAGGATACTACTGACTTATATAACTTTTTGGGGATAGGGTCTGTAGTTCCAAGAATCGGGAAGCAAGAGTTGCAAGCAAATTGGCATTAATCAGAGAGATTATCAAATCTAACATAGGAAGCTTTTCGACAACAAAACGTTTCGTTCTGTTACGGACGTCCGATTCAGGCAGTTTCCCGCCAACTTAATCTGCCGTATTCTACGCTTGAACGCTGGTTCTATGCCGACACCGATTCGGACTCCCGTTAGTCTGCCAAGCGGGTCGGCGTTGACGATTTTGCCTTGCGCAAAGGCCACGCCTACGCGGGGACGCTCGATCTGAATACGAAGCAGGTACTTGGCGTATGCGAAGGGCGAAAAAGGCGGACATCCGTGGGCTCCTGCAGCGTACGGCAGCACAATCTCATCTCTTCGTTAGCGATGGGGCGCCTGCGATTCGCGAAACCTGCCCGCAGGCCATTCATGTGTTGGACCGGTTTCATCTGATCCAATTTTTCACGAATTCGATGAAACAAAGATGGAAAACAACGGCTTTAGGCAGAATTGCGCATGGCGAGACTCGGCATGATTTGCGGTTACTTACGGCGCAACCGATGCGACTTACGGATGAAGAACGGGGCGAAGTCCGCAGCCGCCTTCAGGTGGATGAAGCTTTGAAAAGCCTTTACCAAGCGCTCCAGCATTTTCGATATGACTTGAAAAGTTCGACGTTTTTCAGCGAATTGCGGCAGTGAGTCGTTTGGCAAAGACCTTCACCACACATAAGGAGGGCGTCTTAGCGGCTGCCGTTTGCCCGGAATTCAACGGTACATTGGAAGGAATAAACTCAAATGTGAAGCTGCTCAAACGCTGGGCTTATGGCTACCGGAACAAGGCTCATTTTATGCACCGAATCCGCCTAGAAACAGGACCCGATTCCGTCAAGGACAACTTGTGGCGAAGAGTCTTTAATAAAGATGTCAGTCATGAAATGCTTATAAAAGGAGCGAAATGTACGTGAATTCAGCCCGTTCTACCGCGAATAAACCTGATATTGCTTTTATTAATGCAGTTTTGAAGCAAGATTTTAAATTGGTCGACCAGTATCTTGAAAAGTCGGACGTCCAGATTTTATTGAACGGAGAAGATCACGGGAGAACGGCGTTAATGTACGCGGCGGAACGTGGCTATACGGACGCTGTAGAGCATTTAATCGTATACGGCGGCGCAGATCCTAACTATATAAGCAGTTATTGCAAAACGGCGCTTGATTTCGCTATAGCTCGCAGCCATACCGAAGTTGAAATGCTGCTTCGATCCTACGACGGAAAAAGGGCGGCGGAACTTGAACTGATCCCGGCGAACGTGGTAGAGCAGAACCCTCGAAAGGAAAAGAAAAAAAAGCGGTTAAGCGCTTCTCCGGTACTTCAAGAAGAACAAGACTTCCTAGATGAAACCGTTGAAATCGTAAGCGCCAGATTGAAGGATTTGAAAAAAGCGAGCCGCTTGGCCGGATCGGATAAATGGACGAGGCGTTCTTTAACGCAGCATAATGAACAAAAAGTAAAAGAGTTGGAAGAGTTTTTTCACAATCCCTACTTTGGCAGAATCGATATCCAACTTGATCATAAAAAAACAAAAGATTCTTATTATATAGGAAGGGACGGCGTCGCAGATCAGTCCGGTCAGATTAGAGTCATCAAATGGACTGCCCCGGCAGCTTCCTTGTTTTACGCAAAGCGTTTGGGGCGAATCGAAGAAAACTCCGTAGGCAGTGGAGAAGTCAACCTGATCAGGGACATTAAGATCGAAGATTTGGTCATAAAAGACATCCAGGATCTGGGTGCGCAGAATATATTCGACCCTATTCTGCTTGCTCGTTTGGAAGGCAATACGCAAAATCAAATGCAGGATATCGTGCAAACGATACAAGCCGAACAGGACCGTATTATTCGTCTTCCTCGAAATAAGCCCGTAATTGTCCAAGGCTCTGCCGGAAGTGGAAAAACAACGGTAGCCCTGCATCGTGCAGCGTATCTGTTTCATAACGAGCCGGACTTACTGCCGGAGAAAATGATCGTTTTTGGCCCCAACGAGTTTTTCATGTCGTATATTTCAAGTGTGCTGCCAGGCTTGGGCATGAACGGGGTTGAGCAGGTGAGCTTCGAAACCTGGGCGCAGAAACGTCTCAGCCGGTCTCGCTTTGTCGTCCAAGCATCAGATGTCTCTACAGCCAATTCCGATCCCCTGTTTGCCAAGTGGTCGAAGTGGAGAGGCGCCATGTCTACCAAGAAGGTCTGGGATGAATTGATCGAGCGAGGGATCGATTCGGCGTCTCCGAAACATGGGATTTCGATTTCTAACGATCATTTTGTATTCGAATTGAATAACAGTACTTTACGCAAATGGTATTCTACCGATTACAAATACGATATAGCTACTGTACGCAAAGAAAAAATTATCAAACGTATCAAAGGTCAGTTTGAACATTATCAAAAGCAGGAAACGAAAAAAATCTCAAAGATGGAAGAGAATCTGCAGGACAAGATCAAAGTTGCTCTCAGTAAAGCTAAAAGCGAACTTGAAGAGATGAAAAAAAACGAAGGTGCCGATCGAAGCTTAAAAGATGTAGAGTTGTCCGAACAAGACATTATGGCATCAAATCAAGAATTGATTCATCTTAGGGAAAAAATTAATCTTTTAACAGAAGAATTCTCCACATTCAAACGACTCGCTTCTGATCAACAAGACAGGCTCAAAAAAAATTGGTCGATCGCGAACGAGCATGAACTTTATTTTGCTTGCTGCTCCGATAAAGACTGGCTGACAAACCATCTTGTCGATTGGGAGCCGGAAGAGATCGAATCTATTCATCGTTATATAAATCGACAAAGAAACAATAAGCAACTCGATTATGAAGATCTTGCGCCCTTATTGTATATTCACCGGGCGATCATCGGCAGCACCGGAATGGAAAAGGTTGAGAAGAAACCTTCTAAAAAATCAAAGACTAAAGACGAAATCATCACAACATTTACCCGAGAAGAATATCAATATGCGATTATCGATGAAGGACAAGACTTTTCCCCGTTTCAAATTTGGTTGATCAGTCAACACGCTTCCCAGGGAAATATGATGATTTTGGGGGATCTCGGTCAAAGCATTTATTCTTATCGAGGAATAACCCGATGGGAAGATGCAGCAGAAGTTTTCTCGGCAGAGTCGAGCATTAAAACTTTGACAACAAGTTATCGTTCGACCGTAGAAATTCTTGAAGCTGCGAATACTATTATTGCTCCGTGGAGCCAAGGTAAATTCGAGTTATCACAGCCTATTTTGCGGCACGGACAAAAACCAGCTTCGTTTCAATACGCGGATACAGCAGCCATGGCTGCCGCCCTGCCTTATTTGATCGAGGAGCTTCAAGCCGAGGGCATGTCTCAAATTGCAATCATCACCAAAAATAAAGAGCTGCATCCGCTTATAAAAAATGTTTTGGACGCGGCCGGAGTATCAATAGAAACCTTCGCCGATCCGGGTAGCTCTAAAACGGGCGGTTTATCTCTTATGGAAGCGGCGATGTCAAAAGGGTTGGAATTCGATGCCGTGCTGCTGTTTGACGTATCTGCCGACGTTTACGAGTCTTCGGAGCTCGACCGAAAATTGTTATATGTTGCTTTTACGCGGGCTCTGCACAAAGTCTATATGGTTTATACGGTTCCGACAAAACTGATTTCGAAGATCTGGCCGTCCAAAACGACCCAAAAAGTTCTTGATGAACATGAAAAAGCCGAAAAAAAGATGCATATGCTTCTGGAAGAAATAGAAGTCGATAAAAAGAAACTTCAATCTTTGTTCGCTCTGTTAAAACAAGAAGACTTGAATCAGTTTCAATTTTGGGTTTCGAGTCGTTCGCACGAAATTTTTGTAGCCGAGATAATCGGCGAGAATCGTTACCGCGTAAGCGACCAAGTCATAGAAACCGTAAGTTCCAAGCTTTCGAATGCGTATTACACAAAGCTTCAGAGTATTCTAACCTCTAGCGAGGTAGCTTTGATTGCACAGATCACGAGCTTCTTTAAAAATTGCGAACGAACATTCGAAAAAATAAATGAAGCGGAACACGGTCAAAGACCCATCTCGTCGTTTATAGAAGCGATGGTGAACGCGATTTCAAACGTGTCAACTCTGGGAAGTTTGATGTCATCATGGGTAGCAAAATCCAAACAAATAGAAAGTTCTCTTCCCGTGGCGATCTTGGCTAAAGGAATCGTGACTCCGATCTTCCTAGCTAATGTGGCAGGCCCTGCATATATAGAAAATACTTTAAGGCAGTGGGATTCCCCGGATCTGATCGATTTCCGCGGGAATGACATTGCATGGATATACACGGACGCTATCGCGAAGCACTGGGATGAGACGTTTATTGCAATCGACGAAATTGCGGCTTCCATTTTTCCTGCAAAAGCCTAGCCGCTCATCTCGCGTTCTTGTGCTAAAATAAAGCATCAAGCCGCATAGAACAGAACGTATAAGATGCCCTTATGTTCTGGAGCAAACTGTAGCAGCATCTGGAAAGCTTTCTCGCTCCCGCGCTGGAAGGAAAAGATGAATACCGCGGAACCAGCTAACCAGAAAGATTATGTATCTGGTCCTTGATACTGTGATTTTGATGTTATTCTAAATTGTATTATTTGTTCTGCTTTTTAGGTGCGTACGCAAACCCCTTCGGGGGCAGGTTTGATTAAGTTCTCATTCTCGCAAAGGAATTTTCTGAAGGTGTGTTGGGCATATTAAGGAAAAATGATATTACAGAGGACGAAAAGTTAGGTCAAGCTGCACGTCGTGGAGCTTGCATACAGGCCCCAGTCGGAAGAGAATAAGAAATTAATTCTTAGTGTAAGAAAGGTAGTGTTTAAATGGCTAGAGTTAATCAAGGAAAGTATAAAGAAATTATAAAAAATTATAAAAAAACAAAAGAGGAATATAATGAATTAGTTTCTAATTATTATGCATATGTAGATCGAGAAGGTGGGAAAATAATAACCCAATGGGATAACTGGATTGGGAATGAGCCTTGGGATCTGTTTGATGATACAAGTAGTTTATGGGTAGAGACAGTGGGACTAATAAATGAAATTGAAAACTTGCTTACATCACAAAAATTCGAATCTGAGAATAAGAAAGAAAAATATAAAGAGAGAATACTTATATTAAAAGAAATAGAGAGTAATTTAATACAATTATTCAAGGAAATCTATGATTCCATGAAATTTGGACTGTCAGAAAAAGAGCAAGAGTGGCTCTTATATAACGAATTATACAAAAGAAAAATACAATGATTAGGACGTGTCTGAAAACTCACTATGGAGTTCTCAGACACGTCCTAATTAATTAAAATAGATATATTCCCCTTAAATGAACTGACGATCTGATTAACACTGATATTGATCAATAAAGCTCAGATTAAAAAAGAAATACTTGTAAAATAATTGGTTATTTTTTTCCGACTTGAAAAGTGTATTACAAAAGTACAAGAAAAATTTATGAAGTGAGCAGTTAAATTGGTTTGAAAAAAGGTGGCTGATAGTAGACATTAGGCTATTTTTTAATCGGATTTCTTTTTAAATGATTTGAAATATCATCATAAGTCTGCTCACTTTTCTTTGTATGAAGTTGTGTCTTAATATATATCGAAAGGAATGAGTTCCTCATGAACGCCCCATCCGACCGGTTAACCGCACTTCTCGGCCACCCCTACGACCCTAAATCCATCCAGTCCTTGCTTCAACCTTTCGGCGTCAAACGCATGCCTTCCCCGAGCAGTTGCTTCAACGACGACATCATCTGGTCGGCGAAGGCTTCTTTGCGTCTGGACATTTACCGCGCTCCCAAAATAAACGACCTCACCGGCTTAAACTATGCCCCGGAGGACGGGTGGATCATCGGCTCCGTTCATTTCCTCGCACCGGGATCGGATGATCGGATCAAAGCGCCTTTTTCCGGCTTGCTTCCCGAAGGAGTCGCGATGGATGCTTCCCCGGAAGATGCGATATCGGCCTACGGCTCACCCGCGATGGACGAGTTTACCGAATGGCCGGGCTTCTCGGGGCGGATATTGGCTTGGCGAAAGTCCGGGATCAATATCGTGATGGAGTATGAGGAAGGGACTCGCTTGAGAAGCTGTACGTTCTGCCTGATCGGCTGCATCGGGGCATGGCGCAGCGATCAGCCGGAGATTTTTGCTCCCCGAAATTAGCAAACCACAACCTCCTCCAATAATGCTATCATTTGAGTAATCAATATATTCGCTGCGCTTTTAAAGAATGGGGTTGGCTTCATCATGAGGGGGATGTTCAAGTTCGGTTCGCGCCTGGTTTGGCTTTATGTGGCGGCGGCCATTGTCGTGGGACTGGCTGCAAGTTATGTGGTGATCTCCGCGCTGGATTCTCCGAAATTCGAAAGTCGGGAAGGGGTTCTCGACTTAACGCAGGTTGAGGTTCGGCAGAATCCGCAAAAGTTGTCCGGAGAGTGGGAGTTTTACTGGCAAGAGCTGCTATCGCCCGAAGACGCTCGGATACGATCGGCAGAGGCGGGGCAAGACGGGCATTGGATCGATCTTCCAAGCTCTTGGTCCGATCATCGGTGGGATGGGGAAATGCTTGGGGGGTCAGGCTATGCAACTTATCGGCTGGTCGTCGAGCTTAGTGAAAAGGATCATAACGAGCGGCTTGCTCTAAGGTTGCCCGGTATCTTTCACGCGTACAAATTATGGGTGAACGGCGAGCTGCTGGCGCAAGTCGGTACGGTGGGGCAGGATAAGGCCGACATGGATCCTCGCTTGGCGACGAAGCTTTTATTTTTCCAACCTGAAAGCGACAACATCGATCTCGTCATGCAAGTATCCAACTTCAATCACAACCGCGGCGGCATAACCAAACCGATCGAGCTTGGCGGGAGTGACGTGCTTACAACCAAGACCAATCTGAACCTGGCTGCGGATATGTTCGTGACGGCGAGTTTGGTCGTTATCGGTCTGTATAATCTATTGTTGTTCTTGCTGAGACGCAAGGACCGGGCTCCTTTGTATTTCGGCGTGTTCACGGTACTGCTCGGCATTCGGTCTTTGTTTAACGGCGAAGTGATTTTTACGCAGTGGCTGCCTCATTTTCCTTGGGAATTACAGTTCAAGATCGAGTACCTCATTCTGAGCGTCAGCGGCTACATCATTTCCATGTATTTTGACAGCATTTTCCCGAATTATGTGTCGCGGTGGTTCCGTATCGGCTCAAGAGTGGCAACCGGCGCATTTTGCATCCTGATTATCGTAACGCCTGCGCTGATCTACACCCAATTCCTGCTGCCGATCGGGGTGATGGTTGTGGCGCATATGCTGTATCTGATGATCGGGTTGGTCAGACTGGCTGCCCGCCGCAAAAACGGGGCTCTGATTTTCCTGTTCGCTTCGGTGGTGACGTTGGTGACGGTCGTTAACGACTTTTTATATTACAACGGCTGGTCTTTGATCGAAAATACGTCGCCGCTCGGCCTGCTGGTGTTTACGGTGGCGCAAATGATCCTGCTTTCTTCGAGATTCACGCAGGCGGCGTCGAACGAAGAGCGAATCGCGCGCGAACTTCAGATAGCGAACGGCAAACTGATCGAAATGAATACGAATCTGGAGCAGACGGTGCAGGAACGCACGCAAGACCTGTCCGCCGCGCATAACGATCTTCGTACCTCTTACGATCAACTGCTCCACTCCGAGCAAGGGCGCAAAAAGCTGCTGGCTTATATCACGCACGATCTGCGGATGCCGCTGGCCAGTATGCTCGGGTATGTGGAAGCCGTTCAGGATAAGGTGAAGCCGGAGCGGAACGAACAGTATCTGAAATATATTCGGGAAAATACGATAAGGATCAATCGGATGATCGAGGAACTGTCTTTTTTGTCGCATCTGGAAACCGGGCAAGTCTCCTATCGCATGAACCGGGTATCTATCGTTCAATTTTTGCGCAGCTTTTTCGAGCAATACGAGTTGGTGGTGCGCGATGCGGGCTTGGATTTCATTTTGGATGTCGGAGATTCGGAAGATCCACGGACTCGCCTTGTCGTGGTCGAGATGGATGCGCAGCGATTGGAGCAGGCTTTGTTCAATCTGGTGTCGAATGCGATGAAGTTCACCTCCCGGGGAGGCACGGTGCGTATCGGATTGACCGTGGATGAAAAAGACGGCGCTCGCGCCGCGATCATCAGTATCCAAGATTCCGGCATGGGGATTCCGCCCGATCAGTTGGAACAAATCTTCGACCGCAACTACAGATATGATCAACCGAGCGCGGAAAAAGGCGTACAAGGAAGCGGGCTTGGGCTTGCGATTTGCAGGGAAATCGTGCAGGGACACGGAGGAGCGGTTCGAGCGGCGAGCGACGGCGAGCGAGGCGCGACTTTTTACGTAACGCTTCCTTGGATCGGGAATGAAGGAGGAGAGTAAAATGGATGCGCAAAAAATCATGATCGTCGACGATGATCCTCATATTTGCGAGATTGTTCAGGTGTACTGCGACAGAGAAGGCTTTATCTCGGCTTGCGGTCAGAGCAGTACGGAGGCGATGGCGCTGCTCCGTACCTTTGAGCCGGATTTGATCGTGCTGGACGTGCTGCTGGCTAACGAAAACGGCATCGATTGGTGCAAGCAGGCACGTCATTTTACGGATGCGCCGATTATATTTTTAAGCAGTCAGGACGAAGACGAAATCAAAATCAGCGCATTGACTTACGGCGGCGACGATTACGTGACCAAGCCGTTTAGTCCGGGAGTCCTTATGGCAAAAATCAAAGCGCATCTGCGCCGGGTGTCGGCCGGGAGAAAGGAACAACTGCTGGAACTGCCGGGCATAACGTTGGATTATTACGCGCAGTCCGTCAGTATGGGCAGCACGGCCGTTTTTTTATCGAAAAAAGAGTTCAGTTTGTTATCCTACATGGCGCAAAACGTGAATCGCGTCATCGGCGTCGACACGTTGTTCCAAATTATTTGGGGAATGGAAAGCTTGGAGGATACAAGGACGGTTGCGGTACATATCAGTAATTTGCGTAAGAAGATCGAGTCCGATCCTGCCAATCCTGAACGGATTATTACGGTGCGGGGGAGCGGGTATATGTTGGTGGCAGATAACCAGACGTAGGCAAAAGCGGTGCAGGGACTCCGGTCCTTGCACCGTTTTTTGGTTTGGAGATCAGCGATGATTTCGGATGATATCCCTTATTTAAAGTTTTCTTTATAAACCGCAAGCAGCCGATCTAGCATGGTACACTTCGAGCAGGAAAATGAATTTCAAATTTTCTGCATTCGTATCGAACGTGCGAGTAAATCCCCCCTCCTGATCCCATGCTCCCCCTCAAACGGCTTGGGAACTTCAGATCGAATCGTGCAAGGCCGTTTCCTCCGCTTGATCCCCCAATATATTGAGCAGGCCTGGTTCGAAGGAACAAGTGATCCAAATTCGGGTCACTTGTTTTACGTGGTTTCCGGTTGAGGAGGACCCGAAGAACAGTATGGATTGAGGGAAACGCCGGTTGTTGTTCGGCAGAGGATTGTGAATTTGTATGGTTCAGAGTTTCATTACATAGTGTTTTCAGCAAGACCCATAAAAAGAGGCATGAAACTGAAGGAAGCAATGAAGCGAGCTTGGAAAGCGAAGGTGCAGGTGCTGGTGCTGGTGTGGCTGCTCGTCATCAGTCTGAACGTGCCGATGCAGGCGAAGGGGATCTTTAGCGGGACGACCACGGATACCTTCTCGCCAAAAGGAACGATGACTCGCGCCATGTAGATCACGACGCTCGGACGGATCGCCTAAGGGCGACAAACCAAACCTGGCGTTTGATCGCAATAACGTACTCTGCGTCGTCTATAATCAGAACGGCAATCAAATTCGACGGCAACAATATCCCTTATATAATGAATGACAGCTCCGCAGTAATTGACGGAGGAAGTCCGGCTCATAACGGAAGAGGATTGGATATCACGGTTTCGCAATACGAGAACGGAGCATCATGGGTCAAAGTAGGCGAAGAAATCTACATTACGGCTGACAAGCTTACGATGGCCTTTGCGGTAGGAAAAGACGGAGATAAGAAGATGATGTCATGAAGCATAAAACTCAGTAAGGCGGTCTCTGTATCATTGAAGCGCTTGGTCATCCAAGTAAGAGCTGTCCCGCGAGTCAGAAATTTGGCTGGGGCAGCTCTTTTTCCTGGCTGATTTGTCGCTGCACGTGCACGAAAGGCCATGCAGAATCATGCGTAGGCCAAACTTAAAGGTTTCTTTGTAATCCGTAACCCGCGCCCTCGACATGTTAAAATGAAGAAAGAAATCAAGACGAACTAGCCCATCCGCAGAGCGGCTGCCTCCCCGCAACATCCAAGTAATCCCCCGATCCCCGCCCCCCGACCAGACAGGGCTTAAAAGCAACAAGCAATCCTCTCAGGGATTGCTTGTTTTTCGTTGCGCTTTTTATTCAACAAACGGTCAAATTGATGTTCAGTATTTATGTAGATCAAATCGTTTCTAATTTTATATGAATGCTATTCACATTTTGAAAAAAGGTGACGATATAGTAGGCAAATACGGGATCGAAGACCTATTTCGCTACGTGAAAAAAGGTCTTTTCTCCATACAAGGAACGGTAGCCGTGCAAGTTTTTTACTCAAGCTGACTTTGCCGTTTTCACATAGGATTGACGCCTGATGGACACATTTGAACGACCTCATAATGTTTGTGCATCGTCTCAACCTGATCTGCACGCTCCACCATTTAGAAAAAGACAAGGAGAGGGTTAATTGTGAAAAAGCGTTTGGTCAGCGTGTTGATGATTTTCGTGCTGCTGAGTCAGTTTGTCGTGCCGTTCGCGAGTGCGGGAGCCGGAGTTTCGATTGGAGATTTGTCTGTCGTTTCGCATAAGGCAAGCATACCTGCTTTGAACAGCGTGGCATACGGCAATGGAACTTATGTGGGTGTGGGTACCAACGGCAAGATCTATGTATCGGCAAACGGAACAGAATGGACGCCTTCTTCACAGTTGGTTCAAGCAAATTTGAGCTTGAACACGATTGAATTTGCGGAAGGCGTATTTGTTGTAGGCGGCGGGGTTTCGCAAGTCGCTAAGCTGTACAGCTCAACTGACGGACTAACTTGGACCTCTCATTCGCTGACGGGTTTGCCGGAATTCATTTCTAAAGTCAGATACTTAAACGGAGATTTTTATGCGCTCGGATACAAGGGCGATGCTTACGACAAACCGAATAAGGGATTGATCTATAAGTCTGCGGATGGCACCAGCGGTTGGGCGTCGTGGGGCGGAGAAGTAAGCCGTGCTACACAGCAGGGTAGTTTTTACAGTTCTCCGATGATGCTTACGGATATCTCTTATATCAATGGGAATTACGTAGTCGGATCCTCTATTTTCCAAAGTGTGTTCTACTCCGCCGATAACGGGGCGAATTGGACGCAAAAGCAGCTTCAAACAGGTTCGAATGGCGTTTCGGAGTTGGCAGTGGTCGGAACCAAGATTTATGCATCTGTTAACGGTGGGACCGGATACAGTTCTACGGACGGAATTAATTACGTTTCTGACACGGTGGCTTCCAATCTGGTCGGTTCGCTGAAAATAGCCGGAACCGATTACCTGTACGGCAATAACGGAATGTTTAAAAAGACTTCCGATCAGCAAAATTGGACAACAATCAATGCGACCGGAACTTTTATCAGAGATTTCGCTTCTGATGGAGCCGGAGCTGGTGTTCTGCTTGTTGCAAACGGTTCGGAACTGATGTATGCGCCGGATCTGGAGCATTGGAGATCGGTTAATGCGAATTATGGGGCGATTGCCGTCAATAATTCCGGGCGTTACGTCGTTGTAGGCAATTCAAATTCTAATCCCGATGAAGGCACGATCCTGACCGGCGATTCGTGGAGCACGCTTACGAACCAACCAGTCTCTCCGCGCCCGATTGCTTTTAGAGGAGTCGCTTCCAATGGTTCGGAATATGTGGCTGTAGGCAATGGTACGGGCAAATCTGCCGATGGTATTACGTGGATGAACGCTGAACTTCCCGCTTTCACAAAACTTTCTAACTATCCGGAAAAAGATAAATTAAGTTCGATTGCTTACGGCGCAGGATTGTATGTGGCAGTGGGCGAAAGAGAGCGCATTATGACTTCTTCTGATGGCGTGAATTGGACTTCGCGAAAATCGGCAGGGGCCAATGATTTTACGAAGGTCCTATACTTGAATGGGGCGTTTATTGCTTTTGGTTACGACAGTGCGCTTTATTCCGAAGACGGAACCACTTGGCAATCCATAGCGGGAACGGAACAATATTATACCTATGCAAGTGCGGTTTATGTGAACGGAAAATATGTGATTCTGGGTTCGGACGAAAATGGTATCCCTATTGTTATGGTCAATTCAAGCTTGAGCACGGGTACTTGGACCAAATCGTATCCGTTTAATGATCCTGCATTATATCAAACGGCTTCGGACATCGCTTACGGTGCAGGCAAGTACGTAATTACGGTTTCCGATCCGTCGAAAAGTGATCTGCCGCTGCTGCTTGAATCGAACGACGCAACCAATTGGACCGTGCACGATGCCGATATTTTCGGAAAAGAGAGTTATTCGCAAGCTCTATCATTCTTGCAAGGTTCATTCTATTTAGTGGGGTCAAACGGTGTGATGGCAGAGTTGTCCGCCTCAGGAGCCCCAACTCCGACCTATACGCTTACGTATAACGGCAACGGCAACACCGGTGGTTCCGTCCCTACAGATAGCGCCGCCTATGCGCAGAACGATCCCGTAACCGTTGCGGGAAACACCGGAACTTTAGTGAAATCCGGTTACATGTTCGTCGGCTGGAACACGCAGGCGAATGGCAGCGGAACGGATTACGCAGTCGGTTCCGCCTATACGATGGGATCATCGGATACGACATTGTATGCGAAGTGGGTCGCAGCTGCATCCGCGCCGACCGTAACCGACGGTTCGGCTAGCGCCTTATCGTCCACGACCGCTTCAGTCAGCGGCAAGGTCAACGATAACGGCGCGAATACGACGGTTAGCTTCGAATACGGTCAGACTACCGGCTACGGCAGCGAAAAGGCAGCCGATATCGGGGCGACAATCGCTTCCGGATCGGGCCAGCAGAATGTATCCGCAACCTTAAGCGGATTGCAGCCGGGCGCAATGTATTATATCCGAATCAAAGCAGTGAATAGCGCAGGTACGACGTATAGCCCGCAACTGACACTATTGACGTTCCCGGCGCCTGACCCGACGATTACTCCGACAGCAGGCAGCTTCGATAAAAATCCGGATCACCAAGCGAACGTGACAACTACCATGACGACGAATGGTTATTCGCTGACGTCGATCACGTCTGGCGCTTCTCCGGTCGCGCTCTCTGACTACACGGTTTCGGGTTCGACGTTGACGATCAAGAAGGAGTTTTTGGCGCTTCAGCCAAACGGGCCGAAGACGCTGACGCTTAATTTTAACAGCGGTACGATGCAGACGCTGACAATCTCGATCACGGATACAACGCCGACGGCTCCGGCCGCTCCGTCGATGCCATGGCTTAAACCGGCAGACGACGCGGGTTGGTCTTCGACCGACGGCGTGACGAACCGTACTGCGCCGACTTTTACCGGAACGGCAGAAGCGAACGCTATTGTGTATCTGTTCAAAGATCTCAATAATAACGGGGTATTGGACAGCGGCGAGCTGCTGGGACAAGAGTCTGCCGATGGCAGTGGTAATTGGGAGATTACTTCGTCGTCGTTGAATGACGGAGAATATGTGATCAGAGCTGTCGCTGCGCGCACTGCGGGTAATTACGGCGACGCTTCGGGCGCGAAATCGATCACCATCGATACCGCATCGCCGCAAGTCATCAGCGTAGCTGTACCGGCCGGCGGCACATACACGACCGGACAGTCCCTAGACTTTACGGTGGCTACGAATCAAAACGTCACCGTCGATACCAGTGGAGGAACGCCGCGGATTTCACTGACGATCGGGAGTCAGGCGGTATACGCGACTTATGCGGGGGGAAGCGGCTCGAAAGCTCTCGTATTCAGATATACGGTCGCATCCGGCGATTCCGATTTTGACGGCATCACCGTAGGCGTATTGAGTTTGAACGGCTCGTCGATTTCCAGCAGGGCAGGGAACTTCTTGACGACGACTCTGAACGGCGTGGGCAGTACGGCAGCGGTGTTGGTAGCGACGAGCAGCGCGAAGACGCTGGGCAGCTTCACTTTTGCGGGGCTTACGCCCAGCGTGGCAGGTATCATTGACGAAGCCGCTAAAACGGTCAGTGTTACGGTTCCTCACGGTACCGACGTGACGGCGCTCGTGCCGACGGTCGTGCACGACGGTACCGGAGTCGTTCCGGCAAGCGGAGTCGCGCAGGACTTTACGAATTCGGTTACGTACACCGTGAAGGCGCAGGATAATACGACGGCAGCTTATACCGTAACCGTCACTGTGGCGTCGGCCGCTCCTCAGCCGCCGGCTGCGCCTTCCGCACCGTCCATGTCGGCGCTAAGCGATACGGGATCTTCTTCGACGGACCGCGTGACCAGTAGTACTACGCCTGAATTTTCCGGAACAGGAGAGGATGGCGCGATCGTTTATTTGTTCAAGGATCTCAACAACAATGGCGTCATGGATCAAAATGAAGAATTGGGTTCCGACACGGTGAGCGGCGGAACGTGGACGATCACGTCGGCGATGCTAGCGGACGGAGAATATCCTATAAAAGCGATTGCGCATAATATTGCCGGTTATGGTCCTGCTTCTTCGGCGGCGACGGTTACGATCGACACGGCTATACCTGCGGTGACAAGCGTAACCGTTCCGCCGGGCGGCACTTACCGTGTCGGCGATACGTTGACGTTCACGGTTCATGCCGATCGCGGAGTCTTCGTTAACACCAACTCGGGCGTACCGACGTTGTCGTTGAATATCGGCGGGAAAACGGTACAGGCAAGCTACGTGTCCGGCAACGGCACAAATTCGTTGATCTTCAACTACACGATTGCATCGGGAGACAAAGAAACGAACGGCATCGGAATCGGCACTTTGGCATTGAACAACGGCAGTATCGCGAGTCAGGCAGGCAACGGCTTGAACGCCACGCTGAACAATGTCGGAAGTACGTTGGGCGTGCTCGTGGCAGCCGGCGAAGCGAAGTCGGTCGGCAGCTTTACGTTTGAAGGCCTTGTTCCGAGCGTAACGGGCGTCGTTTACGAAGCGAGCGGAACGATCCAAGTCACGGTTCCATACGGAACAGACGTGACGGCGCTTGTGCCAACGATTGTTCACAGCGGTAAGGACATTTTACCTTCGGGCGGAACCGCGCAAGATTTCAGTGCTCCGGTGGCCTATCGAATTACGGCGGAAGACGGATCGACCAAGGATTACAACGTTCAAGTGACCGTGGCATCCAATACGGCAAAGCAGGCGCTTGAATTCAAGTTCAATGGTTTGTCTCCAGCCGTAACGGGCATCATTGATGAAGGCAATCATGCAATCGCGGTAACCGTTCCGTACGGCACGGATGTCACTGCGCTGGTACCTACATTCGTTCACAGCGGAGCGACGGTGCAACCTGCCAGCGGAGTCGCGCAGAACTTTGCCGCTCCGGTGCAGTATACGGTTACGGCAGCGGACGGAACGACCTCGACCTATACGGTAACCGTGTCGACGGCTGCGGCCTCCGCTAACGCGAAGCTCGACTCGTTAACGTTGAGCATCGGAGCATTGACACCCGCATTTTCGACGGATGTAAAAAGCTATGCGGTTTCGGTAGCGAATTCGGTATCCAGTATCAGCTTCCTGCCGCATGCGCAGGATCAAGCGGCATCTGTGTCTGTGAACGAAATCCCTGTAAGCGGCTTGTCCGGCGTGCCTGTCAACCTGAACGTCGGCAGCAACACGGTTACGATCGTCGTTCGTGCCGCGGACGGAATCGCATCCGAAACGTATACTTTTACGGTGACTCGCGCAGCAGCTCCGACGACTCCGGCTCCTTCTCAGGAAGGATCTTCGGGTTCTACAGGATCGATAGCGCCTATCCCTTCGAATTCGACGACGCAACGCATCGAAGTTAACGTCGACCTTGGCGGCAGGAGTCGCGTGGTGACCAAGACTGTTGTAGAGCGGACAAAAACGGTTACAGGAACTACAGATACGGTAACTTTGGAGTCGGACAAGGCAAAAGCCGCAGTCGATCAGGCAGTGGCGAGCGGCGAATCGACCGTCCGCGTCGTGATTCCGGATACGGCGGATGAAGTATCCGAGACGAATATCAATCTGCCGACGGATTCGCTGCGCAGCATTGCGACAAATAACAAAAATCTCGAAATCGCGACCCGCAACGTCCATATTTCGATCCCGTCCGGTTCGCTTTCGGGACTCGGCGAGAATGTGTACTTCCGCGTCGTGCCGGTCAAGGAAGCATCCAAGCGTAACGAAGTATTGAATCGCGTGACGGGAGAACCGTTAGTGCGCGAAGCATCCGCTAGCGCAGGCCTGAACCCGTTCGCGGTGGCGCGACCGATGACGATCGAGACGAATCTGCAAAGTCGCGAAGTGACGTTGACGCTGCCGCTCTCGGGCGTTGAAATGCCGAGCAATCCGACCGAGCGTCAAGCTTTCCTCGATTCGCTGGCAATCTATGTCGAGCATGGCGACGGGGATCGCGAATTGCTTCGCGGTATCTTGGTTGACTACGACGGTTCGCAAAGCGGACTGGAATTCAAAATCAACAAATTCAGCACGTTTACGATTCTGAGTTGGAAAGGCGGCAATCTCCAAGAGTTGTTGAGTCAAATTGACGGCGGGTCTTCAACCGGAGGCAACCCAGCGACAGATGCGGACGCGAATACCCATGCCGCTTACATTCAGGGTTTCGCAGACGGCACCTTCCGTCCTGAAGCATCGTTGACACGTGCGCAACTGGCAACCATGGTGGCTTCGCTGCTTGGCTACGATCGGGCATCGGTTGTTACGGAGCGCACATTCCCGGACGTGGCGCCTAACCATTGGGCAGCCGGCGCGATTGCCTACGTCAATGAACTCGGTTATCTGATCGGGGACAACAACGGCTCATTCCGCCCTAATGCAGCAGTTACGCGTGCCGAGATGGCTGCATTGGCAAATCGCTTGAAGCCGATCCAGACAACACTTGCTCCGCAAGCTCCATTCTCGGATGTGGCTTCCGGTCACTGGGCTGCTTCCGCCATTGCGGCCGCACGCCAAGAAGGCCTGATCACCGGCTATACGGATGGAACGTACAAACCGAAAAAGGCTATGACCCGCGCCGAAGCTGTGACCTTACTCAATCGGGTATTCGATCGTCTGCCGCTCGGAGGCGCGATTGAACCTTCCTGGAAAGACGTAGCACCTGCTTACTGGGCGTTTGGCAACATCGAAGAAGCTTCGCGCGATCATACGTTTACGGTGGCGGAAGAGGGGACTGAACATTTAGCACCTTAAACTAAGTAGTTCACGTTATTGTTTAAAGATAAAATTTTTGAGCAAAAAGCAAAAAGCAAAAAGCAAAAAGCAAAAAGCAAAATAAAAAAGACGAATTCCTAATTAATTGGAGATTCGTCTTTTTTATTTAGATCACAAGTATAAGAGAAAAGTAGGTATATTTTTGGTTGTTTTATAGTATGTTGAAATCTTAAAATAAGTTTATAGATATTAAAATGAAAAACAATTGAATTTATAAATAATTTGAATTGGAGGAATAAACATGAATGGTTCAGATGAACGAATTCAATTTATAGCAAGTTATATTTCTGCGTATGAAGAGAGGATTAAGCTCTTAAATATCAATGGAATTTTCGACGCTGCTAAATTGTTTGAATTATTTGCTATTGAAGTGGGCAGCCTTTATTTGGGTCAAAGACTTAGCAATTTAAATGTTGATACATATACCTACCCTTGCGTTGATTTAATATCAGAGGATCGACAAACTTACATACAAGTAAGTACTGCAAAAGACCTTCCTTCAAAGATAAGAGAAACGCTTAAAGGCATTAAAGATTCAAAACGAATTGAAATCAACACATTAACAAATGTGAAATTTTTTGTTCTTAATAATGAGAGTGTAAACAAAGTTCAGGATTACATTGGAAATGAACAGATAGGTAACACGCCATTTGTTAAATCGACTGATTTAATTACAACAAGAGACATTATGCAAAAAGCAATGGATGATCTGAATTTCCAAAAAAATTTATATGAATTGCTTAAAAGTGAGGCAGATAGCATTAAGGATAACGTGGAGAAATTTAAATCAGCTGTAGAAATTAGCAAATCTATTGGACTAAATAACATCGATTGTAAAATAAATAATGAATATGAAGTGGATAGAAGCGAGCTTATTTCTAAAATTAAAGCAGATAACTACAATAATATTGCTATACAAGGAAGAGCAGGTAGTGGAAAGTCTGCGCTTTGTAAAAAAATTGTTGAAGGAGAAGAAAATATTATTTATGCAAGAGCAGAACGACTTATTGAAGAAAGCGATTTGAATAATGTTTGGGGGTTTGATGTTGGAAAAACACTTGAATATCTCAACGGCAAGCCAGTTGTTTTTTTTATTGATGCTCTTGAATTTATTGCGGATCACAGAACCAAGTTGGATTTATTATGCGTACTGTATGAAATTGCAAAGAAATATCCTTACACTAGAATAATAACTTCGTGTCGTACAAGCGATAAAAATGCTTTTATTAAAATTGAAAATGACTATGCTATTTATTCGTATGAAGTTCCTGAATTATCATTAACGGAGCAGGAAGTTATTGGACAAAAATACTCCATTATAAAAATAATGCTGAATATGAATTCATATGTTGAACTTCTGCAATCACCGTTCTATGTGAATTTGATAGTCTCAAAAATTACTGCGATAGATGATATTTCTGATGAAAATCAACTACGTGAATATATTTGGCGTCATATAATTTGTTTGGATAATAATGAGAATAAGAAAGTTGTCAATTCAATAGTCTTTACTAGAGCCAAAGAATTTTCACTTGGTGTTGATAGTCTAGAGTATGACACTCAAATAATAAAAAAATTAATTTCTGAAGATGTAATAGTTGATAATGGAAAAACGGTTAGGTTGAAGTATGACATTTTTGAGGATATTTGCTTCGAACAGTACTTAGATTCTATATTTAATAAGTGTAAAGGAAAGTATGTTGATTTTTTCAAAGAAATTGAAACACTTGGCAGATGTATTTATAGACGTTATCAAATTTGGATTTCAAATAAGTTATTTGCAAAGAATAATCGTGAAAGATTTTTATCGGAATTAGTTTTTTCTAATCAAATGCCTGAAAAATGGAGAAAGCAGACTCAAATCGGTCTAGTAAAGTCTATGTATTGCGATGAATTTTTTCATGAATATGGGCAAAAATTAATTGATACTAAAACCTTCAATGAGTTCATACAAATAACAAATCTATACGCTTTTGAAATTGATAATAACCGTCTTGCTAAAAAGTTCTCATATATTCAATTGCGTCCAAACGGACAAGGTAGAAAGTGTTTAATTAATTTAATTTCAGAAAAGAAATTATATGAACAATATGAAACTATAAGATCTGATATAGAAAAAATTTGCACAGATTATGCTAGAGTACTCTCAAAAGAAAAACAAACAGCAGAGAATTGTTGTAATATCCTGCAATATATTGTTGATGAGTATATGAACGAATATGAAGAGTACAAGCTGCATAATTTAGATCGTACTATAAATGATCTGCTTGCAGTCATCTACCAAATGACAGAATACTCTAAAAAATGGATCGAAAAATTTTGGGAGAGATTAAGTGCACGTTATAAAGAGGGAGATTGTCATGAAAAGCGACTGGCAGAAGACATTATTGAAGATACTCTTAAATTTAAGCATACAAAATTAGCAAAATACTTAGCAAAAGAACTATGCGATTTAGGAGAAATGTTTTGGACATATACGTTTGATAGAAAGAATATTCAGGATAAGTTCGGGTTTTATGAAAGAGACAGAGACACTCAGTCTCATATGTATGGGTTAAGCAAGAAAGCGGATGATTACGAAAATGGCCATACTAATAAAACAGCTTTTGAGAATAATTTTTTTACCATGTTGTTTAGGGAAAACTTCTGGATCGGATTGAATTGGGCAATTGATTTCGTTAACAAGGCCGTGTTGAATTTGGCTAAAGAATCAGAAAATCTTTTGCCAATGTATGAAGTCAATTTTATTAAAGATAATAAAAAAAAATCTTATTATGGTTTTCCAGAAATGTGGTTAGTAGCATCACAAGAATATCAAATGCCCATGATCATCAGCGATTTAATATACTGCTTGAAAAAAGAACTGTGTCGGATTGTAGAATCTGACGCTGTTGAGGGAAAAGAAACTGTTAAATTTGCAAATCACGTTAGTAAAATTATTTATGAAAAATCGAATAATATAGCATTTCTAACAATTATCGCGAATATAGGAATTGAGTTTTCGAAAAAATTACCTGGCTATGCTCTAGATTTAACTACGAACATTGATATTATTCTAAGTGATTTAACTAGGATGTCCTTCTCAATAAAAAATCCAACTCTTCAAATGTTTGAAAAACATATATTGCAAGTAGTGGGTATACCATTTGAACTTCCTGATCGATACAATCAAAAAGACTCTAAACCATACAGTTTGTTAGATTATTTTAGAGATTATCAATATTACGGAGATGAGCAAAAGAAGAAAAACTCTTACCAAGTTTTAGACTATCTTTATTTGCATGTTCCAAATGACAAAGAGAACGCACTGCGTTATTTACAGATTCAAAAGATGGATTTACGAAATTCACAAGTTGTAAAAGTTGATGATAATATGATAGCCCTGGTTCCCAATATTACTGGTGAAGCAGAAAAAATAACGATCGAAGATGATCGGCCGATGCAAATTGAACATCAAATTAATCTTTTATTTAACGTATTAAATGAAAAGATGGAAAGAGAAGAATTTGGAACAAGCGATTGCTTCGAAGCCGTAGATTCTTTGCTGAAATTGCGACATGAGGCTATTACTTCGGGGATAATTGATAAGAGTATTGTTTACTTGATTGTTTGGGCTTTACAACAGAAAGATCTTGATCATAATATGAGATCAAACTTTTGTGAAATATGGATTAACGGTATAAAAGCTTGTTTGTTAGCGGAGCATTTTATTTTTGATTATTCCTTAAGTAAGATTCTATTTATGCAAATAGAAAAGGATATTGATAAAGATACTAAAAAACAAATAAAGAAACTGATATTTGACTTGATTCTGTTTGAAGGACAAGATGGAGTGATATTGGAAATAACACGTCATGCAAAAGAGTATTTAACAACGAATGAGTGTGTTGCTAGATCTATATTTAATACACTTGTAAAACTTGCTGAAGATGAGATGAATCATCAAAAATTTAATTTTAATTATGTGGAAGAATATAGAAAAGAAGAAAGATTCGATTTTTTACCGAACAAACAACCAAAGCTTCGAGGTATTGACTCTTATTTAGAAGAGGAGGGACGGGATAACTATGAAAGTCAGCAAAATCGAATAGTTGAAGAATATTTATTCAACGATGCTGAACTAGACTTATCAGAATTTCACATGGATGACTACGATATAGAAACTTTATGTTTTGCTATCAGTTGTGGTTTATCTTTAAAGGAAAAGACTTTTGTTGTGATTGTTGAGAAATTCGTTATTACAATGATTGATGTATGGAAAGAAAATAAAGATAATCATTTTTCACACGACATACTTGATGTCCGTGCATTGTACGAGGTTATGAATTTTTTTCAAAGAGAATTATTAGCAAGCGAGTATCAAGCAGCTACGGTTTTAGAAATTTTGTTTACAAAAGTAGATTTTCTGAAATTTACTAGAGACACTATGAATTTTTATCTTGATGTATTTGGTTCTTTACTTCCAGAATATTTTGACTCACATCATAACCCAAATAAACGTGCTTATATAGAAACAATTATTTATTTAATAGAGAATAAAATCACAGGAATTAGTCAAGAAAATGTTAGAACAGAGCTATATAAGTCACTAATACTTTCTATGACTTCATACGGTAGTTCAGGAGATTGGAGTAAATGTTTGTCTGGATATTCTTATCAAGATAAAAAGTTTTTGAATGGCTTATTTAGCAAATATGGAGGATTTCACTTAAAAGAAATGCTGAATACAGTTTATAAAATTCATTTCGAAAAATTATTGCCGGAAATATTATTATCTCTAAGGGATGCTTTCATTAGCGCTATAGATATAAAAATATATAGACATAATACTTTCGTAGAGACCATAAAAGATAGAAAAATAATTGTTCTATTATTGATTTCAAAAGCATTCTTAAACTTTAGTGATGAAATAAAGCAAGATGAAGATCTCACACAGGCGTTTGAAGAAATCTTAGAAATTCTTGTGAAAGAAAGGTTTGAAGAAGCTGCAACAATTTTAGACGAATTCAGAATTCACTAGATATTTTTTGATATGAGTATTTGGTGTTCATAACGAGCAAATTGAAAAAAGAGACCTAACCTTCATGTCGGTTTTAGGTCTCTTTTTCCTAGTATTTTTTTGAGAATTAATAAAAGTGATTATGTTTACGAGTTAACTGTAATTATAAACCTATATTCACTTAATTTGCATATATGATTGTTATGACATACAATAGACCCGGTAAGAAACTTAGCACTCTTTTCAAAACTCTACGCAGGGAGGCCCATCATCTCATGTCACATTCTAATGTAGCCCTTTCCGTATTGGACTTACTTCCGATTCGCGAGGGAAAAGACGCCGCAGCGGCTATCGATCAGATGGTCAGCCTGGCGCAGACCGTCGAAAAACTGGGCTACGCCCGATACTGGATCGCCGAGCACCACAATACCCCGACGCTGATCAGCTCCGCGACTTCGATCTTGGTCAAGCACGTCTTGGATCACACCGACACGATCCGCGCGGGCTCCGGCGGCTTTATGCTGCCCAACCATTCGCCGTTGATCGTAGCGGAACAGTTCGGCACGATCGCGACCATCCATCCGGATCGCGTCGATCTGGGACTCGGCCGCGCGCCGGGAACGGACGAAGCGGCAGCGAAGGCGATTCGGCGTTCTTCGGGCGATTCCGCGCCTTCTTTCCCGGACGATATCCGATCGCTCCTCACCTATCTCGGAGCGCCGGAAGAACAAGGAACGGTACGCGCTTATCCCGGCGTCGGAACGAAAGTTCCGTTGTACATCCTGGGTTCTTCGACGGACTCCGCCTACTTAGCTGCCGAACTAGGCTTGCCTTATGCGTTCGGCGCCCATTTTGCTCCTGCCCACTTGGAAGCGGCGCTTGCCGCGTATCGGAAAAAGTTCAAGCCTTCCGTGCATCTGTCCAAGCCCTACGTGATGGTGTCTGCCAATGTGGTCGCGGCCGATTCGGATGAAGAAGCCCGTTTTTTATCGACGACGATGAATCAGGTATTCCTGAACATCCTCCGTGGCGGGCAGCAGCTCATGCAGCCGCCTGCCGAGAGTGCCGATTCCGACATCACCGCGAAGGAACAGGAAATGCTCGCGGCAATGTCCAGCGTGACGTTCAAAGGAAGCCAAGATACGATCACGCAGCAGCTTACCCTTTTCCAGACCCGCTATGCCGCCGACGAGCTGATCGTGAATTCGTTCATTTACGAGGAAGAGAAGCTGATGCGTTCGTTCGAGATTTTAAAAGAAGCCGTGCAGAGCATGGAAGACAATCGTCAATCAGAGGCAAGCATCGTTCGGTAATTGGCGCGCACTCGAATCCGTATCCGAACTTCATTGTTCATACCGGGTTCATATTCGCTTCATTCGGAGGACATTTCGGTTCGCTAGACTGGGAAGAAGCAGGCCGCAAGGCCGTTTCGCAAATCACCAAAGGAGCTGAACCGTTTGACCCCGAATGTAAGCAAAGCACGAAAAATTTTGTCCGTTTTGTTGAAAATAATCGCCGCGCTGGTGATCCTCGTCATCTTGTTTGTCGCGACCGTATTTGCCGTCGACCGAATCAGCAGCGCTTCCGAGCAGAAAAAATTGCAGCCGTACGGCCAGCAAGTGACGGTAGACGGAAAGCATATGAACGTGCTCGTCCAAGGCGAAGGGGAGGAAACGATCGTGCTGCTGCCCGGGTACGGCAATGCCGCGCCCGGACTCGATTTTCAGCCGCTAATTGACGAGCTCAAGCTGGATTACCGCGTCGTCGCGGTCGAGCCGTTGGGCTACGGGCTCAGTGACCCGACGGATGTCGAACGCACTACCGAGAACATCGTCAATGAGATTCATGCGGCAGTGCAGAGCTTGGGTCTCGACCGTTATATTTTGATGGCGCATTCGATCTCCGGCCTGTACAGTCTGGATTACGTGAACCGGTATCCGCAGGAAGTGATCGCGTTCGTCGGGCTGGACAGCAGCGTCCCGTCGCTCAGCGAGCAAAAAATCGAAGCTTCGGACGTCGCGCCGATCCGATGGTTCCGCGACTTGGGCTTCGACCGCGTGCAGTTGAAGCTGAGCGCCGATCCGTACGAAGGACTTGCCTATGACGGGCAGACCGTCGAGCAGCTGCACAAGCTGATGCGTCGCAACATGTACAACGACACGCAATTGAACGAAGTCGTGAGCATGTACGGTAATTTTCAGGCAGGACAACAGCAGTCTTTTCCCGTCGATCTGCCGGTGTTATTTTTCCTCCAGGCTCACCATCCCGCAGTAGCCGAGTGGATTCCCGAACATGAGAAACAGATCGCGAACTCCAAGCAGGCCGAGGTGGTGTTATTGGAAGCGAACCACTACCTGTACCGCTCGCATCCGCAAGAAATCGCCGAGGGTGTACGAACGTTCATGCAGGGATTAGAATAGAGATCGTAGATAGGCTGACCGTTGATCCGAGTTTCGGATGAACGGTCTTTTGTTATGGAAACAGGAAAAATGACGTATAATGAAAAGGCGTGTTTTGATATGTCTTGTTTGTTTGGAGGTTATCATGAGCAAAAAAAGTATAATCTTATCGTCCATGATCTTGATCGCGGCCGCAATCGCCCTGTCGACGATTTACTTCGTTCACGGACATCAAAAGCAGCCGGTATGGCAAATGCCTGCTCCCAATATTCCGGTTCAAACCCAAACTTTCGACGGTCTGACCTTTTCGCTTCGAAACGCCGCATACACCGAAGACGGCGTATCGCTCGGAATCGAAGTGAAAGGCGGCGGACAAGTCGAAAACGACCTAGGCTACGAATTTTATAACGACGGGCATCGATTCCCTTCCTCCGTCAGCGGCACGATGCATGAACTGGGAGACCAACATTACTACTTGACCGCGGACAGCGACGAAGTATCCGACCTGCCGGATCACTTGAACCTGAAAATCAATATCCTATCCCGAAAAAGCGCATTGGAACCTCACCGCCTGAGCGCGACTTTCGAAGTTCCTTTAAACAAAGAAAACTAGGGCGTAAACGCCCTCAACATGTCGAGAACGTCAAACGCAGCTGGAAGACAGAAGGCGGAGAGAGAAATTCAGTGAAAAACGCCTTTGAACTTGGAAAACTACATCTTAAATTTTAATCCAGTTTTCCAAGTGAGACAGCGTCTTGAACGAATTTATCTCGGAGCCTTCTGTCTTCTCCCGCATACGTGACTTTCTTGACAGCCTTAAGGCGCGTAACCGCCCTAGGAATAAGCCGAACATAGGAGGACCCTCATGTCCTGGAGCAAACTGCAACAACAACTGGAGAGCTTCCTCTCCCCGTCGCTGAGCGGCAAAGTCGAATACCAAGCGACCAGCTACCGTTACTTACTCGATAAATCCGGTACCTGCCATATTTCCGTCGATAAAAAGAACATCCTCAACATGAGCGACAAAACCAATCCGATCCGTTGGTTCCAAAGCGAATTGGAGATCAAAAACGATCCCGAACTCTACATTCCGGTCAAGCCCGAAGACATCGAAGCCGTGCGCAAAACCGCCAAAGGCCCGATCCCGGAAGACCGTCTCAAGATCATGGCCCGGGGCCGCAAAGCCGGCGAGCATGCCAAAAACATGATGAACGCCCAAGCCGCGCTGACCAAATCCAATTTCACGAAGGACGCGAACAAATTTTTGACTACCCCGATCGAGACCAGCCTGGAAAGCCATGATATCCTGCTGAACATTCTCGCTCTGGTCGATCGCCGCGTCGGCAAAAAGCGAATCCTGAACATGTCCGAGCAGATCAAGCTGAAGCATCCGATCGTGCAGTATTTTTACGAGCTGCGGCGCGACGCTTGATCCGGTCGAAAGGAGGAGAAAGCTATGGAATTTAAAACGGCTACGATCCATCATTTGCCTCAGATTGTGCGACTGTTGGCGGACGACGAGCTGGGAGCGGCACGGGAACGTTTCGAAGACCCGCTGCCGCAAGCTTATCTGAATGCTTTCGAGCAGATCGAGCGGCAGGCCGGAAATTCGATCATCGTTGCTGTGGAAAATGATGAGGTTATCGGCTGCGTCCAGCTCACGATCATCCCCGGACTCGCGAGACTCGGCATGACGCGCGGGCAGATCGAAGGCGTTCGCGTGGCGCGCGGGCATCGCGGAAAAGGGATCGGCGAAGCGTTATTCCGTTACGCGATCGACGAAGCGGCGGCTGCGGGCTGCGAGATGATCCAACTCACTACGGACAAAAGCCGCAAGGACGCCCATCGATTCTACGAACGATTGGGATTTACGGCCAGCCACGACGGAATGAAGCTTACGCTGAACACGCGGAAAAGCGAGGACCGTCAGCGCTAAGAAACGATTGGCCTGCCCGGCCTGCATTTCGTCATTGACAACCGTCTTATATTCGGATTATTATGACAACAGTTCAATACGGCGATGGAGTTCGCCATAACCGCCTTTCGGGGCTAATGACTCCTACTCATAATTTATTATGGGTAGGAGTCTGTTTTGTGTTCGGGACTGAATTCGGAGATAAGAAGGGGTACGGATATGCGAAAAGGATCGGAGAGATGGACTCGATTGGCAGAGCAAACCAGCCATCTTGCATTATGGAGCACATTTTTGAAATGGATCGTGCTGGGCGGAGCGGTCGGCGTTTTGTCGGGAACGGCG
>Ga0308157_10001374_pt1 | contig 51257 bp, 45 predicted proteins | sample PhyBR1_FD_201035 | JGI IMG/M metagenome (GOLD analysis project Ga0308157, IMG submission 201035) | Phyllosphere microbial communities from UC Gill Tract Community Farm, Albany, California, United States - DLSLB.R1 | ecosystem: Host-associated > Plants > Phyllosphere > Unclassified | place: USA...
CTTGGAGACCATAGGTAGGTATAAGGTGCATTTCCTCCCATTGCTACAATGGTAGCTGTACCATCAATTCCTCCATTACATTTTACGTTGGTACTAGAGGTTGACTGAACCATTAACGGTATTGGCTGTGTAATTGTAAAACTTTCTGTAGCCGTACATCCGTTAGCATCGGTAATGGTTACCGTGTAATCACCCGCAATCAATCCGGTTGCGCTTGCGTTTGTACCGCCACTTGGCGACCATGAATATGTATAAGGTGCTGTTCCGCCTGTTACCGAAACGGTTGCAGATCCGTCATTTCCTCCATAAGAAGTAACATCGGTATGCGAACTGCTTGCTATTGCTAAAACAGCAGGTTCTGTAATGGTAGCTGTTTCTGCTAAAGTACAGCCGTTAGCATCTGTAATAGTCACAGAATAAGTTCCTGCAAATAATCCTGTTAAAGAACTTGTTGTTGCTCCGGTATTCCATAAATACGTATACGGTGACACACCGCCTGTTGGTGCAAGTACAACACTACCGTTATTTAACCCATGACAATTATTGTTTGTTGATACTATATTTGACAAAAGAGCATCAGGCTCGGTAATTGTAACACTTCCGGTAGCAGTACGGTTTAATGCATCGGTTACTGTAACAGTATAAGTGCCTGCAGTTAATCCTGCTGCTGTAGCTGCCGTTCCACCAGATGGCGACCATGAATATGCTAACGGTAATGCTCCACCTGTAACCGTAGCAGTAGCTGTTCCAGTTGCAACTCCACCACATAAAATATCTGTATGGGTAGTTGTCAATGTTGGCGCAGGTACGTCTTCGTAGTGAACATCATCAATAGTAACAGAAGATGCAGTAGTTACACCAGGGTAAGCAAGTCTGAATGCAAAATAATCATCAGTAGTCACCGGAAGAGGAACAACATATTCGGTCCAAACTCGATCATTAGTATTATTAATGGTATGCAGTACAGTAGCACCAGCAGTAGAGGTAGCACTTGGCATCGAAAGAATCTCTAATTGACTGATGTAATTTGTCGTAAGATAAGATCGAACCGAAAAACGCAGTTGCTTTGCACCATTACCTAAATTATTGGTCTGTGGTGAAACTAAAACTATTTCTTCAGAAGCAGCTCCTGATGCTGTATTAGCTCGATACAATCTATAAACTCTAGGAGATGATTGCGGATTGGAAGCAACCACATAACCGTAACCCGTTGTGGTATTATCTATATAATTCCAACAATTTGGGTAATTGGCACCTGTTTTACTGGCACTACCTACGTTTGTGGTATCAAAATTCTCAGTAAAGTTACCAAAGATATCACAAAGTGTTGTAAACTCGACCAAATTAGGGTTCCATCTTCCTGTAGATGTTCCACATACACTTCTAATGTAAACAGTATAGCTTGTCTGCGGATTTAAGCCGGTTACGTTAACTGTAGTGGTTGTTCTACCCGTAACTGTTCCTGATGCAGCCAAACCTATTGCTCCCGAACCAGCTGCTCCACTTGAACGTATCTCGTATTCATAATCTGTAACAGAGGGATCTACTGACGCTGCCCAAGATAAAGTAGCTGTTGTTTGAGCAAACACAGGAACTGCTAAATAAGTCGGAAAGAAACATGTTTCTAAGTTCTCGTAATATATGTCATCTATAGAAACGCTAGATGCTGTAGTTGTACCATTATATGCTAGTCTAAATCCAAAAAAATCATTAGTCCCTGCAGGGAGTGGAACAATATATTCTTGATAACCAACATGATTAGGGGTAAAAGTAGCCAATACGGTTGCTCCAGTTGTTGAAGTAGCGGTAGGCAACGATAGAATCTCTAATTTATTATCGTATGTACTAGCAGTAGTACCATAGGTTTTAACATAAAAACGTAATTGTTTTGATCCATTTCCTAAATTATCAGTTTCTGGGGATATTAAAACCAATTCTTGAGTAGCATTTGTTGTAGAATTAGTTCTGTACATTCTAACATAATTAGATCCCGAATAAGGTGCACTTGAGGCTAAATCATAAGTATAAAGATAACCTGAAGTAACTACATCATCAATAAAACTCCAACATATAGGTAATGAGGGAACAGATGTTGTACCTACTGAAGTAGTATCAAAGTTCTGAGTAAAATTACCTGGCATAATTGAACAAGGTGTAGTAAAGGTTGCTGCCCATTTCCAAATCCCGTTACCCGAAGTACAAACTGATCTTATATAAATATAATAGGTAGTTGTACCTTGTAAACCTGTAATTGAAGTTGTTAAACCAGTAGCAGTACTCGTAGCTACTAAACCAGTTGTTCCGCTACCTGGCATTCCCGAACTTCTAACTTCGTACTGATAACCGTTTTGTGGAGGGGGGGCAGTTGCTGTCCAAGAAAGATTTGCCTGCAAAGCAGTTATACCATTTACTGTTACTGGAGCAGGTGAAGTACATGTTTCTATAACTTCTGCAGACACTGCAAATACATTAATAATACCAGTTCCCGCTGATTTGGTAAAAGTAATTGACTGTATAATTTTAGACTGATTTGCTAAAGAAATATCAACAGTTGCTTCAAATAGGCGTGGTTGATGAGTAGCTGTACCATCTTCAATAATATTATTTGTTACATTAATTCGTCCGAAGTTTATATAAGTCTGTGGCAACCCCGTTGTTGCATACCAATCTGGTACCGTAATTCCTGTAAAAGCTTGCGTAGTGTTATCTGTAAATGTAATTGTTCCTCCTAATGTAGCAGGTCCACTTCCACCCGTACTCAGAATATGGATTTTACTGGCACTATAAGTGGTCGTTACATTAGATGTAACACTAGCCGCAACTGCAGCAAGTCTTATTGAGTTGTTTTGATTATATGATGCCAATTCAAAATATAATCCTGGTGTGGCAAGTGAGTGAATAATACCATCCATAGGAAATCCCTTTGCTTGGTCTGCAGATGTTGAAGTTAGCTTCCAATCCAAACTCTTAAAAGCAAACGAAACTCCATCTACATCATTTGTTGTTGATGAGGCTGCTGTTCCTGTTCCATTTGCAATAACATCTGCGTTAAAACCGCTTATTGCAAAGGGCAAAGAAAGACCTTGGCCTAGTGATAGTAATGGAATTAAAAGAATTGCAAAATAAAAAAGATAATTAGTAATTTTTCTCATTTTATACATTTTAGCATTAATAAATTAGATTAAGTTGTTAAGTATATGTTAGTGGTAAAAATATAAAAAAAATATAAAAAAAGTATTATTTTGATATATTTTATTGGCGTAATTAGTAAAAAAACTAAATATAAATTAAAAAAACATCGTTTGTATGTATTGCTTTTAATTCAAAGATTTAAGTTTTTATCCTTCACAGATTTTACCTGACAACCAATAACGTATTTTTTTTATTTGTAAGTTTATATTCCAAGTGACTTTGCTTTTTGTGTGTGCATGTCTTTTTTAAAGTAATTAATAATATCGGTATTGCTGCCTAATATTACATATCAACAAGTTTAAGAATGAGTTCATATGATACGAATACACCAACGCAATTACATCAGTTTAATAACAGGCTTTCCAATGATTCCCAAACACCATAAAAAGCATTCAACCTTAAACGTTTCAACATCCTGTCCCGACCGTCGGGATCAAACCAACCCACCACAGATTAAGAAGATTCCACACGAATATGCTTACTAATAAAAGTCTACTGTGGTTAAAGTCAAAAACATCAAGCAAAACATCAATCAAAACATCAATCAAAATATCAATCAAAATATCAATCAAAACAGATTGTGACTATTAAATCCCACGATTCAACGAAACTTGTCCCGATTGCTATCGGGATCAACGATTAAACGATTCATCGATTCAACAACTCATCAATCGAATTAATCTACTAACACAATTCCACACCCAGCACCAAACATCAGACACCCTAACATCAACCAAAACAGATGGTGACTATTAACCCCACGCTTCAACAAAACTTGTCCCGATTGCTATCGGGATCAACGATTCAACAATGAATAAATCGAATTTCCCTACTAACACAATTCGAATCAACAATTCACGATCTAACTTTGAACCTTAAACATCCTGTCCCGACCGTCGGGATTAAACCAATCCACCACAGATTAAAAGGGTTCACACAAATCTTCCACTAACACAATTCCACTAACACAATTCCACACCCAACATCAAACATCCCGCAACTTGTCCCGCCCCGCGGGATCCAACACCCAACATCCAACACCCAACATCCCACACCCATCATCCCACATCAAACATCCTAACATCAATCAAAACATCAATCAAAACAGACTGTGACTTTAAACCCACACAATTAAACGATTCAACACCCCAATAATTTCCAATCAAAACAACTTAATGTATCACATTCAGCCATCCGTGTATATTTTATACGTCCTTAAAGTAAGACGTTTCAATAAATTTTTAAAATCTGTGAATCTGTGGTAAAAATTAAAAAACATTAATCAAAACAGACAGTGACTATTAAATCCCATGATTCAACGATTCAACAATGAATAAATCGAATTTCCCTACTAACACAATTCGAATCAACAATTCACGATCTAACTTTAAACCTTAAACCTTAAACTTTTAATTTTAAACCAATCCACCACAGATTAAAAGGATTCACACAAATTTATCTACTAACACAATTCCACACCCAGCACCAAACATCACACACCAAACACTCCGAAAAATCTGTGAATATGTGGTAAAAATTAAAAACATCAATCAAAATATCAATCAAAACATCAATCAACACATCAATCAAAAGATCAATCAAAACATCAATCAAAACATCAATCAAAACATCAATCAAAATATCAATCAAAATATCAATCAAAACATCAATCAAAATATCAATTAACATCAATCAAAACAGATGGTGACTATTAAATCCCACGATTCAAAGAAACTTGTCCCGATTGCTATCGGGATCAAAGAATCAACGAATCAACAGTTCAAGGATTCAACGCTTCAACAGTCAAACCCCACATAACACACTTTACCGTAAAAAGCCCTTTCCCTCATCCAAAAAAAATTCTATCTTTGAACAAAATTAGCTAAGCATAACATAATATGAAGCAGACCATCATTATAACTGGCGGAGCCGGATTTATCGGATCGCACGTCGTTCGTGAATTTGTAACAAAATATCCCGACTATACCATCGTTAACCTAGATGCGTTAACCTACGCCGGAAATCTGGAAAACCTGAAAGATATAGACCACTTACCAAACTATAAGTTTGAGAAAACAAATATTTGTGATGCACAGGCGGTATTGGAAGTGTTTAAAAAACATCAGCCAACAGGGGTAATACATCTGGCAGCAGAATCGCATGTAGACCGTTCTATTGCCGATCCTTCGGCATTTGTAATGACCAACGTTATCGGTACGGTAAACCTGTTGAATGCCGCTCGTGAAATATGGAATGGCAATTACGAAGGCAAACGTTTCCACCACGTATCAACCGATGAGGTTTTCGGAGCATTGGGCAGCGAAGGCTTCTTTACCGAAGATACCAAATACGACCCGCATTCACCATACTCTGCTTCAAAGGCAGCTTCAGATCATTTTGTACGTGCGTACCACGATACCTACGGCATGCCAATGGTATTAACAAACTGTTCAAACAATTACGGTCCCAACCATTTTCCTGAAAAACTAATCCCGTTGTGTATCCACAACATCATCAATAACAAACCGCTCCCTATTTATGGTGACGGAAAATATACCCGTGACTGGTTGTTTGTAATAGATCACGCAAAAGCAATTGATTTGGTTTTTCATCAGGGTAAAAACGGAGATTGTTATAATGTAGGTGGGTTTAACGAATGGCAGAATATTGATTTGGTTAAAGAATTATGCCAACAGATGGATGCAAAATTAGGTCGCGAACCGGGAACATCGGCACAACTGATTACCTTTGTAAAAGACCGTCCGGGGCACGATCTGCGTTATGCTATTGATGCCAATAAGATTAATAAAGAACTGGGTTGGTATCCAAGCGTAACCTTTGAACAAGGATTGGCAAAAACAATCGACTGGTTCATGGACAATCAGGAATGGTTGAACAACGTCACATCAGGCGATTACCAAAAGTATTATCAGGAGCAGTATAAATAGCGAAAAGGGAAGAAGGGAAAAACGGAAAAAGGGAGAGTGTTATAAAGTTATAAAAGGATACTCTGTCATTCTGACGAAGGAAGAATCTTTTTCCAAAGAGTTTTGTTATTTTGACAAAGGAAAGATTTTTAAAAGGTTTTTTGTCATTCTGACGAAGGAAGAATCTCTTTCAGAAGGGTTTTAGTATTTTGACAACGGAAAGATTTTTTTTTAAAGTTTTTTTGTCATTCTGACGAAGGAAGAATCTTTTTCCAAAGAGTTTTGTTATTTTGACAACGGAAAGATTTTTAAAAGGTTTTTTGTCATTCTGACGCAGGAAGAATCTCTTTCTGAAGGGTTTTAGTATTTTGACAACGGATAGATTTTTTTTAAAGTTTTTTTGTCATTCTGACGAAGGAAGAATCTCATTGATAAAGCGTTTACCTTACTTTATAATAATTTAACCATACTGCGTCCCAACCGCAATCGGGATGCCAATTAAATAAAAATATAAATTAAAAAAGGAGCTTAATTAGACGGTAACTTAGTTACCTGTTATTAGTCCACTCCGTTACTAAATAACATGACAGCAACAGAAACAAAACTCAAAGGCTGCTTTATTTTAGAACCACGAAAGTTCGAAGACGAACGCGGTTATTTTTTTGAAAGCTTTAACGAAAAAACATTCAACGATTTAACAAGTACAAATACTCATTTTGTTCAGGATAACCAAAGTTATTCAACTAAAGGAGTAATTCGCGGATTGCATGCACAGGCAGGTTCTCACGCCCAAGCTAAATTGGTACGAGTATTAAAAGGAGAAGTGATCGATGTAGCTGTTGATGCCCGTCCAGACTCACCAACCTTTGGTCAGCATGTAGCAGTACATCTGTCGGCAGAAAACAACAGACAGTTGTTTGTACCACGTGGGTTTCTGCACGGTTTTTCGGTATTGAGTGAAGAAGTTGTTTTTTTCTATAAATGCGATAACTTCTATAACAAAGAATCAGAACAAGGAATCCTATACAACTCACCCGAACTAAATATCGATTGGGGAATTACAACAGGAGCAGAGGTAGTTTCTGAAAAAGATGTTATCTTACCAACGTTCAACGAATTGTTTAATGTTGAATTGTAGATTTGTTAACTTTTGAAAAGTTAAATTGGATTATTTAGCTGTATTCCAAGCGCCTTTGGTTAAATGACGAGAGTTGCCTCAGCGAAGAAAACGCAATCAAATCGGTTGGTCAGTGAGCTTGTCGAACTGCGATTTGATAGTTTTTAAGATGTTAGGAGACCGTCTTGTAACCGAGGCAAGATAAAAAAAGAAAGACTTTTGCTTCTTTTAGTCATAAATCGAAGATTCACGGCTTCCAAGCTGTAAATAAAGCCTGGACGTAAAGGAAGAAGATATATATTTAGAAAAGGAGAATTTATTAATTAAGTCAGAATGATATTAAACACAAATTTAGACTTAAAAATTTATTAGTTCAACAACTCAGCACATCATCACATCAACGATTCAACACATAAATATGAAAATACTAATCACCGGCCGTCATGGTCAGTTAGGTTCCGAATTAAACGATTTAAAAGAATCTTACCCGCATCACCAAATGGTCTTTGTTGACCGTGAGGAGATGGATTTAAGCAATCCGGATCAGATTATAGAAGTATTAAATACCGAAAAGCCGGAGATTATTGTCAGTGCAGGTGCATACACAGCGGTTGATAAAGCCGAAAGCGATCAGGAATTGTGTGATGCCGTAAACCATATTGCAGTAAAAACAATAGGAGCGTGGGCAGCAGATAATAATGCGAACGTAATACATATCTCAACCGATTATGTGTTCGACGGTACCAGTGAAACACCTTTAAAGGAAACCGATACACCGGATCCTATTAATGTGTATGGCTTAACCAAATTGCATGGTGAACAGGCTTTGCGCGCATCAGGTGCAAATCATGTAATCATCCGTACGGCGTGGGTATATTCAACTTACGGAGCCAATTTCGTAAAAACCATGATCCGTTTAATGAGCGAAAGGGAAGAAATAGGCGTAGTAGCAGATCAGATTGGTACACCAACCTATGCCCGTGATTTAGCTAAAGCAATCATGCAGATCATCGAAGCTCCTGAATTTGTTCAAGGGGTTTACCATTACAGCAACGAAGGCAAAATCAGCTGGCATGAATTTGCAACAGCGGTAAAAGAAATCAAAGGTTTCAGTACCAAGGTAAATGCCATTGGCAGCGACGCATTCCCAACACCGGCCAAACGCCCTAATTTCTCATTATTAGATAAGTCAAAAATAAAAGAAGTGTACAAGGTTTCCGTTCCAGATTGGAAAACAAGCCTGCAAGAAATGCTTAACAAATTATAGTATTATAAACGGAGTAATAATTCAATTGTTACTCCGTTTGTCTTTATATAAATATACTGTCATACCGAACGGAGTCGAGGTATCTCATCAAACATCCCACAAAACATCTGAATGTACCACATTCAGCCATCCGTGTAAATTTTATGCGATCTTAAAGTAAGCCTTTTTAATAAATTTTTAAAATCTGTGAATCTGTGGTAAAAAAATAATCAAAACAGATTCTGACTATTACCCTCCCACGATTCAACAATTAACCGATTCAACGGTTCAACAATAAATAAACCTAATTTGCCTACTAGCATCATTTAACACCCATCATCCCGCACCCAACACCTCACACCTCACACTTTAGTGAATCCTTTAAAATCGCTGCATCCTTGGTAAAAATTAAAAACATCAATCAAAACAGTAAATCCCACGATTCAACAATTAACCGATTCAACGGATCTTGTCCCGATAGCTATCGGGATCAACAACGATAAACCTAATTTGCCTACTAACACAATTTAACACCCATCATCAAGCACCAAACACCTTACATTTTAGTGAATCCTTTAAAATCTGTGAATCCGTGGTTAAAAAAAATTAATCAAAACGGATTCTAACTATCAAATCCACGAATCCACGCTTCAACACTCCAATAATTCCCAATCAATACAACTGAATGTACCACATTCAGCCATCCGTGTATATTTTATACGTCCTTAAAATAAGACGTTTCAATAAATTTTTAAAATCTGTGAATCTGTGGTAAAAGAAAAAATCAAAACAGATTGTGACTACTAAATTCCAAGATTCCACGATTCAACAATTAAACGCCTCAACGGTTCAACAACGAATAAACCGAATTTGTCTGCTTAAACAATTTATACCAAACACCCAGCACCAATCACCAAACATCCCGCATCCAACATTTAAAACATCCAATCTTTCAATTCCAAAAAAAAGTACTAATTTCACCACTGAATAAAACACAAGCAAAAAAGCAATGAAAAATATATTGGTAACAGGCGGTCTGGGTTATATTGGTTCACATACTGTCGTAGCATTACAACAGGCAGGCTTTAGTGTATATATAATCGATGATCTTTCAAATGCACAATTGGAAGTTTGGGATAAAATAACAGGAATAACCGGAATCCAACCTGTGTATTATAACATCGATCTTAAAGATTTTAATGCAGTCAGCGTTTTCCTCCAATCACATAAAATTGACGGAATCATTCATTTTGCGGCATACAAAGCGGTCGGCGAATCAGTAGAAAAACCTTTAATGTATTACCGCAATAATTTAATGGGTTTGATGAATGTGTTGGAAGCTATGGAAGAAAATCAGACAGATAATTTCATTTTTTCTTCTTCATGTACCGTATACGGTCAGGCAGACAGTATGCCGATCAATGAAGCTACTCCATTAAAACGCCCGGAATCTCCGTACGGCAATACCAAAAAAATTGGGGAAGAAATTATTGAAGACTTTGTTGGTGCTACAGGCAAGAATGCCATTGCGTTAAGATATTTTAATCCGGTGGGAGCACATAATTCTGCTACAATTGGTGAAGTTCCTAACGGAATTCCAAACAACCTTATCCCTTATGTTACACAGACAGCAATGGGAATCAGGAAAAGTTTGGGAGTGTTCGGTGATGATTACGAAACCAGAGACGGTACTGCAGTTCGTGATTATATCGATGTAAACGACTTAGCAGATGCGCATGTAAAGGCAATGCAGCGATTATTAGAAGGCAGAAACAAATCCAAGTTAGAATTTTTCAACCTGGGTTCAGGTAACGGTTCCACTGTGTTGGAAATTGTAACAGCTTTTGAACAGGCAAATAATTTAAAGATCAATTATGAAATAAAACCACGCAGGGCAGGGGATATCGTACAGGCGTATGCCGACTATTCCTTTGCAAAAACAGAACTAGGTTGGGAACCAACTACACCATTACAAACATCTATGCAAACCGCATGGAAATTCCAACAGCAGTTGGGTAAAGAAACAAAATAATATTTATTAAAATACAATTTATTGAAACCCTGACTATGTTAGCGAGTGATGCTATGAATAGTTAGGGTTTTACTTTCTATCTATTAGTCTTCTAATTATATTACGTCTAGTTCTCCTTCGGAATGAAAAAATAATTTATCACCAATTTTTCAATCAAAGAAACAACCTTATACACTCTCACTCTGAACCGGATACTGAGCTTATGGTTACTCAGCTCGTCGAAGTATCGAAGTGTAGAATCTCCATAAATCAAAAATCTAATTGATCTATTACTGGTCACTGTTTGTTGGTTACTTCAAAACACTTTAATCTTCATTATTAGAACTCATAAAGTAACCCTATCGCGATAAGTATAAAATAAGAATTCACCACCAAATTTCCAATCAAAAGCAACTCTACAAACTGTCACTCTGAACTTGATTCAGAGTCTACTTCATAATAAAGTCAAGTATCTATATTAACCTTCATTCCAACAAATCAACCTTAGATCAACAGGTTTGAATGAATTTGCCAACTAATACAATTTCATCCCACACTCCGCATAATTCCCAGTCAAAACAACTGAATGTATCACATTCAGCTATCCGTGTAAATCTTTTACGTTCTTTAAATAAAACACTTTAAAGAATCCTTTAAAATCTGTGAATCTGTGGTAAAAAAATAATCAAAACAGATTGTGACTATTAAATCCCACGATTCAAGAATTAAACGCATCTTGTCCCGATTGCTATCGGGATTAACAACGATAAACCTAATTTGCCTACTAACACAATTTCACACCAAACACCCCACATAATTTCCAATCAAAATAACTGAATGTATCACATTCAGCCATCCGTGTATATTTTATACGTCCTTAAAATAAGACGTTTCAATAAAATTTTAAAATCTGTGAATCTGTGGTAAAAGAAAAAATCAAAACAGATTATGACTATTAAATCCCCCGATTCAACAAAACTTGTCCCGATTGCTATCGGGATCAACAACAAATAAACCGAATTTCCTACTGACACAATTCCACACCCAGCACCAAACATCAGACATCAAGCCCTAACATCAATCAAAACTGATTGTGGGTATTATTACATAACAGTAACACGATTCAACAAAACTTGTCCCGATTGCTATCGGGATCAACAAATCAACAGTTCAACCTTAGATCAACAGGTTTAAATGAATTTGCCTACTACCAAAATTTCACAACCAGCACCAAACACCTAACATCCAACACCCAGCCATATTACCAAACCGTAAATTTTCCTCCAAATATTTGTTTTATAATTCAAAACGAGTACCTTTACTGCTCATTTTAACAAAATATGTTAGACCTGTTAATTACATCAAAAACCCGTATCAAACTCTTGGTGAAGTTCTTTGTAAGTTCAGCAAATTCAGGACACTTACGTGGTTTGGCTACCGAGTTTAACGAATCAACGAATGCCATCCGTAAAGAGTTGAATCATCTTTCTGATGCAGGTTATCTGGAGAAAAAAGAGGTCAGCAACAAAATTGCCTATGCAGCAAATGCCAGACATCCAATGTTTACATTGTTGCAACAGGTAGTTCATAAGTATCTTGGATTAGACACCATTGTAGAACAGATTTTGGAACGTATGGGCGATGTAAGGCAGATTGAATTAATAGGCGATTACGCAAAGGGTATTGATAGCGGAGTTATAGAAATAAACATTACTGGGAATACCATTAACACGGAATACACTAAAAGTATTATCCCAAAAATTGAAGAAATTGTAAATCGTAAAGTTTTATTTCATTACGATCAGCAATTATCAGAAGATGGTATAGTGCTGTTTGGTGAATAACTCGGTTAAAGAGTTTTAGTTACTGAGCTTTTGGAAATACAGAAGTTTCTGAACTATAGGGAATGAACTATTATCAAATAAACGATTAACCAAATCAACAGTTAAACAACAAAAATGAAATTCGAAATTGAAGATTTTATCGACAAGCTAAACACCATTAAATGCAGTGAAAGCATTGAGTTTCGCTTTCGTTTTCAGAAAACGTGGTTAAAATATTTAACTGATAAAGATAAAAATACCGAAAAAGAATTGTTGCGGTTGATTTTTGAATACCAAAAATTCATAGCAAGTAAATAGCATAATAAAAATTACAGTCAACGACTAGACTAAGTAAACTTTACACAAAGTTTGTCATTCCGTAGGAATCTAAAAAGTATATTAAACCAAACATTATGAAAACAGGAATCACCTTTAGCGCATTCGATTTATTGCACGCCGGTCACATAAAGATGCTCGAAGATGCAAAGCGCCAGTGCGATTATTTAATCTGTGGTTTGCAAACCGATCCTACAATAGACCGTCCGGAAAAAAACCAGCCGATACAAACGGTTGTTGAAAGGTATATTCAATTAAAGGCGTGTTCGTTTGTGGATGAGGTAGTTCCTTACGCAACCGAGCAGGATTTGGAAGATGTTTTGCGCTCGTTCAAAATTGATATTCGCATATTAGGTGATGAATACAAAGAAAAGAATTTCACAGGTCGTACCTACTGCGAAGAAAAAGGTATCGAATTATATTACAATTGCAGAGACCACCGTTTTTCAAGTTCAGGCTTACGGAAAGAAGTTGTTGATAAAGAGATTACAAAACTCGTAAAGTAAAATGTTTGTCAGTTCGAGCGGTAGTCGAGAACATAAAATTCAACAATTAACCGATTCAACGGTTAAACATTAAACAACAAAACATGAAAGGAATTATCTTAGCCGGCGGATCCGGTACCCGTTTACATCCATTAACATTAGCTGTCAGTAAACAATTAATGCCGGTATATGATAAACCGATGATTTATTATCCATTGTCAACATTGATGTTGGCAGGTATAAATGAAATATTGATTATTTCAACTCCACATGATTTACCACATTTCAAAAAATTATTAGGAGATGGTTCTCAAATCGGTTGCCGTTTTGAATATGCCGAACAACCGCAACCTAACGGTCTGGCACAGGCATTCATTATCGGTGAAGAGTTTATTGGTAGTGATAAGGTTGCGTTAGTATTGGGAGATAATATTTTCTATGGTAGTGGCATGAGCAAATTGTTGCAAGACTGTACCAAAGAAGAAGGCGGAGTAGTATTTGCCTATCCTGTACACGATCCGGAACGTTACGGAGTGGTAGAGTTCGATGCTGATAACAATGTATTGTCAATCGAAGAAAAACCTACACAGCCAAAATCTCATTATGCGGTTCCAGGATTGTATTTTTATGATAATTCGGTTGTGGAAATTGCAAAAAACATTCAACCTTCTGCACGTGGTGAGTATGAAATTACCGATGTTAATAAAGAATATTTGAAGCAAGGTAAATTACGTGTTGGCGTTTTTGACCGTGGAACGGCGTGGTTAGATACAGGTACTTTCGCATCTTTGATGCAGGCGGGACAATTTGTCCAAGTAATTGAAGAGCGTCAGGGAATGAAAATTGGTGCGATTGAAGAGGTCGCTTATCGTATGGGTTATATAAACAAAGAAAAGTTAAAAGAAACTGCCGAGCCATTGAAAAAGAGCGGATATGGTCAATATTTAATTAATGTTTGTAAATAATACTATTAAAATATGGAACATGATATTAGACCCTGGGGTGAATATTGGGTTTTAGACGATGCTGATACGCATAAGGTAAAAAGAATATTGGTTAGTCCAGGTGGTCGTTTGTCTTTACAATATCATTTTAAACGTTCTGAAGTATGGACAGTTATTTCAGGAATTGCAACGATAACAATTAATGATGAAATAAAAGAATATTTTTCTGGTGACGTGGCGATCATTCCGCAAGGTGCTCATCATAGAGTAGAAAATAAAACCAATGATTCCTTAATTTTGATTGAAGTTCAGCATGGAACCTATTTTGGAGAAGATGACATTGTTAGAATTGAAGACGATTACAACCGTATATGAAAGTAATAAATGTAATATTAACTGGTGGGGTTGGTAGCCGTTTGTGGCCATTATCTCGTAAGAGTAAGCCTAAACAATATTTGGACTTATTTGATGGTAAATCATTATTTCAACAAACAGTGATTAGAAATAAGGAATGTTGTGATGAGCTGATGGTTGTTGGGAATATTGATAATTTTGAATTAACTCAAAAGACATTAGCCAAATTAGCTGTAACTTCATATCAAGAAATTATAGAAGCAGCACCACGCAATACCGCAGCCGCAATTGCATTTGCAGCATTTAATGCAAATGCGGATGACATTTTGTTGGTTACACCATCAGATCATTTAATTGAAGATTTAGATATTTACCACCAATCAGTAAGTCAGGCAATTCAAATGGCTAAAGAAGGTAGTATTGTAACATTTGGCCTCAAGCCTACAAAACCAGAAACAGGTTATGGTTACATACAGATTAAAAATAATAAAGTTTTAAGTTTTAGAGAAAAACCCAATGAAGAAACAGCAAAAGATTTTTTAAAACAAGGCAGTTTTTATTGGAATTCAGGTATGTTTTGTTTTCAAGCAGGTGTTTTTTTAGATGAATTAAAAGAATTACAGCCAGAACTTTATTTTGCATCTAGAGAAGTTTTTAATTTAAAAGATCAAGCTAGTAAATTACCATTAGACTTAAGTTTGGAAATACCAGCTATTTCTGTTGATTATGCTGTGATGGAGCGTACTAAGAAATTGAAGGCAATCATAGGTGGCTTTAAATGGTCTGATATGGGATCATTTGAATCAGTGTATGAATATTTAATACAAATTGGTCATCGGATTGACAAACATGGAAATATGGTTATTGGAACAGAGATCCATACGGAATTTTTAGGATTTAAAAAGTGTATTTTGGTAATTACTGATGATGCAGTGTTAGTCCTTAAGAAGGAAAAGGCTCAGGATGTAAAAAAAATCTATGAAAACATCCCAAACTTGTTAACATAATGCTTTGAAAAATTATTTTGTTTATGAACAAAATGCTAAAAGATAAATTGTCAGAGCTCAAGAGTTTTGGTGATTTAAAGACAGTATTAAAAAATTTTATTTCTTTATCTATTATACAAGGTTTAGATATGTTTCTACCTTTATTGACAGTTCCTTACCTTATAAGAGTTATTGGCGTAGAAAAGGTTGGTCTGCTTGCCTTTGTTGGTGCCATTGTTGGATATTTCGGTATCTTAATGAATTATGGCTTTAGCTTGACCGCAACTAAAGATATATCTCAAAGCTCAGATGACCATTTAAAAGTTCAAGAAATTTTTAATATTGTATTTACAGCAAAAAATTATTTAATATTAATTTCATTTATAATATTAATATTATTACTATTTATCGTACCATCTATGATGGTTTATTGGAACATCTATTTAATTTCATTTGGGACAATTGTTTTTTTGAATGTTACTCCGTCTTGGTATTTTCAAGGGATACAACAACTTAAATTTTTAACCTTATGTAATATTTTGTCAAAAATATTCTTTACTATATTGGTATTTGTTTTTATTAATGATGAGTATGATTTTTGGATGGTACCAACCTTTACTCTATTAGGAGCTTTTTTTACAGCTGTTTTTACATTAATATATATAGTTAAAAGACATCAACTCAGAATTAGGTTTGCAAATATTAAGGAAGTTGTTGCTCAATATGATAAAGGGAAATTTATTTTTTTATCACAAATTAAAATTTCATTTTTTTCCAATTTTAATATTTTAATATTAGGAATAGTTCTCGGTAATTCTGCTGTAGGTTTATTTTCGTCAGCAGATAAAATTATTAAGGTTATGTCAGCTTTGCAAATACCAATCGTATCTGCACTTTTCCCATATTTCAGTAAACTATTTAAAGATAATATTACACAAGCATTTCTCTATATAAAAAAAGTAGCAATTTATGGTTCCATAGTTTATCTAATTCTGATAATGATAGTTTTTATTTTTTCTAATTATATATCATCCATATTTTTTGGATCTGAATTACATCAAATTCCTAATATAATTAGAATTTTATGTTTTATTCCACTATTCGTCTTCCTGAATAATTTGTATGGTACACAAACATTATTAAATCTTAATTACGATAAAAAATTTCTTATGAATATGATTATTGCTGCACTAATTAATTGTATACTATTATATCCACTGATAAAGATTTTTGGAATAGAAGGTGCAGCGTATTCAATCTTAATTACTGAAGCTTATCTTTTTATTGGTATGTATTTAAGCTCACAAAAAGTAAAAAATAAAATTAATCATGATTAGTATAATTGTTTCTTCTTACAAAGAAGATTTTTTTTCAAAGCTTGAAGCGAGTATTGATACAACTATTGGTCTAAAATATGAAATTATAAAAATCACAAACCATGGGTTAATGGGTATTTGTGAGGCTTATAATGTCGGGATATCAAGAGCAAAATATGAAGTTATTGTTTTTTGTCATGAAGATATAATTTTTAGGACAATGAATTGGGGGGCGGAATTGATAAAAATTATTAATTCAGATTTAAAAATTGGTTTAGTTGGCTTAGCAGGAAATAGGATTAAAACTTCAGTTCCAAGTGGTTGGCATTGTAGTAATGATAAGTATTTAGCTTACAATTTTATCCAGTCAGATTATAAAAACAAAACAGAAACGATTTATTATTGTAATGTTGATAAAATTACTGAAGTAGCTGTTGTTGACGGTTTTTTTATGGTATCCAAGAAAAATGTACTTAAGAAGTATCATTTTGATTCTGAACTTTTAAAAGGTTTCCATGGATATGATTTAGACATTTCATTGGCAATAGGACAGGAGTTTAAAATTGTGATTAGTCACAATATTAAAGTGGAGCATTTCTCCGTTGGTAATCCCGATAAATACTGGTTTAATGATATGATTAAAGTACACTCTAAGTATTCGCAGCTACTACCGGTTAATACAAATAGCCTAGATATTAGATATATAGAATTTATAAATTTAAAAGCTATCATTTCATATGTACATAAGAATGAAATTTCATATCCAATTCATAAGCTAATTTACAAGCATTTTAAAAATTTAGGTTTATACAATTATATAATTAGTAACCTATATTATTTTTACGTATTCTTTTTAAGAAGATCTAGACATTAAAGTACCATGGAAGTTTCAATTATAATTGTAAATTACAACACAAAAACATTGACTGCGAATTGTATAGAATCAATTAACAGTAAAATTCTAGATATCAAATATGAAATCATTATTGTGGATAATTCTTCTGCTGATGGTTCAGCAGAGTATCTTGCTAACTTTCGAAATGTTAAGATAATAAAAGCGGGTAGTAATTTAGGCTTTGGGAAAGCAAATAATTTAGGTGTTAAGCATGCAAAATATGATTATGTATGGTTTCTAAATTCTGATACAATCATTTTAAATAATGTACTTAAACATTTTATAGATTTTTATAAAAATTTTAATTTTAATATCGGAGTAGTCGGAAGTCTTTTACTTGATACAAACGATAATGTAGGACCTTCCTTTGGCTACTTTGTTCATCCATTAAAAGAAATTATGAATATTTTTATCGAAAAATTTATTGATGTTAATCGTTTTTCAAATAAACATAATAACAATATAAGTAATTCGGAATATTTTAAAGTCGATTGGATATCTGGAGCATCAATGTTTATGAGAAGAGAGTTATTTAAAGAGATAGGTGAATTTGATCCGAAATTTTTTATGTACAGTGAAGAAGTTGATTTGCAAAAAAGAATTAATAAATTTGGTTACGAAAATTTTATAATAAAGGGACCAAGTGTAATTCATTTAGAAGGAGGATCATCTAAGAATAAAAATGAAAAAACATTTAATTCTAAAAAATATATTACTATTACAACTAGTAAAATTATTTATGTTAAAAATAACTATAGTAAATTTGTTTATTTAATATACTACTTCCTTCTCGCAACTATTACTACACTTAAAGTTATTGTAAATAGAAATATATTAATTAAAGATAAAGTTAAAATAATTAAAAGCTTTTTTTATGAATAAACTTTTGAGCATTATTATACCGTGTTTCAATGTCGAAGATTATATAATTAAGTGTTTAGCTTCTATATCTAGTTTAAATTTAGACAGTGTTTTGGAGATAATTATTATAGATGATGGAAGTACAGATTTTACGTTAAAATATATAAAGAGATGGAAAGCAGAAAATAATAACTTGGATATCTATATTATTCAGCAAGATAATGGTGGTCAAAGTGTAGCAAGAAATAAGGGATTAGAAAAATCGGTAGGTAGCTATGTTTGGTTTATTGATGGTGATGATTTTATAATACCAGATGATGTTGCTAAAGCTTTACATAAAGCAACAACAAATAATTTAGATATTTTATGGTTTGATCATGATTTAGTTGATGATAATTATGAATTATTACCAAAGCCAATAGAAGATATTAAAGTAAATATTGATGAAAATATTAATAGTGGTAACTTTTATCTTAAAAATGGTTTTAAATTTTCTTGTATGCCAGTTATGTTTTTTTTTCGTAAAGAATTCATAAAGTTCAATGATATTAAATTTACTCCTAATATATATTTTGAAGATATTTTGTTCACGACCGAATGTATTGATAAAGCACAAAGAATGAGTTTCTATGACAAAAGTATGTATAGGTATTTGATACGTTATAAAGGCTCAACGATGCGTGACCCTGCTAAAGCTGAAAAGAGAATTAAGGATGCTTTATATGTAAGTTCAGAGTTAAAGAAAATGTCAATAACAATGAACAACCCAAATTATTTCAAAACCTTTTCAACTGCTATCGCTGTTTATAAATTAAAAGAAGTTGCTAAAATGGATGTCAAATTTATATCTATAATTAAGAGTTATATAAAAGATTTAAAACTTTTACCCTTACCTGTAATGGGGTCATTTAATGCTAAAATCTTATCAATTTGTTTAAATAGCAATTACAATTTTTTTAATATTATTTTTAAAAAACTTTAATATGAAAATTGCAGTTTTAGGAAGTAAAAATTTCGATAGTTTGGAGTACCATATTGTAGATTCTTTTAAACATTTACAACATGAAGTTTTCCATATTGATATTTCTGACATAACAAATTTTGGTTATAAATATAGCTATTGGATTCAAAAATTAAGCTTAAAGCTTGATGAAAAAATTTTTACAAAAATAGCTTATAAAATTATCGAGCAGAGTCCAGATTTGGTTGTTTGCACATATCGTAACATAAACCCTATTACTATAAAATTAATTAAACAGCATCTAAAAAATATACCTGTTGTTCATCTAAATCCAGATGCTGTTACAACTTTCGGTGATCAACAGATCTTTTCCTCACCTTATGATATTTATTTTACAAAAGATACATTTATTGTTGATTTTATGAAGAATAAAATGGGTTTGAATACAATGTATTTACCTGAAGCTTTTAATCATCGCATTCATAAACCACCTGCTATTAATAATCGATTAGAACATGAAAAACAGGTCGCGTCTGATGTGGTTGCATTTGGTACTATGTACCCTTATCGATCAAATGTAATAAATAATTTAATCAGAGCAAATATTAATGTTGATCTATATGGAACCTCTGATAAAAAATTTCCAAATTTTGAGATTCAAAGACGCTTTAAAAATGAATATATAACCGGAGCTCGCAAATCTGAAGTTTTGTACGGAGCTAAAATAGTTTTCAATAATTTTCACTATGCAGAAGTAAATTGTGTTAATGTTAAATTTTTTGAAATTATGGGAACTGGAGCTTTCCAAATTTGCGATTACAAATCGTGTATTGAAGAATACTCTAACATTCCCCCAGAACAGTTTACGTTCAAAAATTACCAACAAGCTGTCGATTTAATTAAATTTTATCTTGATAAACCTGAATTAAGACACGAAATTGCTAATAAACAATTAAATTATTTTTTGGAAAATCATACGTATGATATTAGAATGCAACAACTACTTAATTTACTGTAAATGCTGATCTATTTTTTTACATGGTTATATTTTACTTTCTGTTCAATTATTGAAATCAAATTTAAGAAAGATCCCAAATTTAATAATATAATTAAAATACTATTGATTGTTGCTGTCTCTGGATTAATTCTACAAATAGGTTTAAGATGGGATATGGCAACAGACTGGGAACCCTATAAATTATTTTTTACTTTACAATCGTATGAGGAATTTTTTTCAAGTGAATTAAAGTTCGAGATTGGATATGTATACCTAAATAGGATATCTCTTTTAATTAGTGAAGATTACAGTCTATTCTTGATTATTCATGCGGCAATATTTTTTATATTACTCACATTAGGACTTAAGAAGTACACCATATATCCTACTCTTGCCTTATTTATTTATATTTCGATTTTTTACGGTATGACAGGTTCTAATAGGCAACTATTAGCGGTGTGTATAGGTTTTTATGGAACTACGTTCTTATTAAAGAATAATTGGAAAAAATTTTTACTATGTGTTTTTATAGCATTTCTTTTTCATAATTCAGCGTTGTTATTATTGATTTATTTGCTTCTTAATCGCGAATTTAAAAGATACCAAATAATTGTTTTTTTAATTGTGTGTTTTATAATTGGTTCGACGAATTTACCCACCATTCTTTTTTCATACACAGCAGGTTTGAATGAATTAGCTGCTGAAAAAGTTGATTTATATGATAACTCATCTGCTGATGAAATTAAGGGAAGTGTGATAGGATTAATTAAAAGATTTTTCCTCGTTACAATTTTTTTATACGTCAAACCATTATTAGAAAAAAAAATTATCAATTCTGCAATAGTTTTAAATGGGTTTATGATAAGTATTGGTTTCTTTTTTTTATTTAAATCAGTTTCTATAGTTGGTGGTAGGGGTTTGTTATATTTTAATATTATGGAGCCGTTATTAATGGTCTATCTATTACAATTAGTTCCAAAAAACCTCAGATTCAGTTTGCTGTTACTTTACAGTATTATATGCATATTGTACTTTTTCCAATCTTTCAACATTTATCCCGAATTATTCATACCTTACAAAAGTATATAAATTGTTATGATTAAAAGAATAATATTATTTTCATATGATTATCCTCCGTCAAATGGAGGCATAGCTAGATTATGTTATGAAATTGTAAAAAATCTTAACGTACAACTTGACATAGAGGTCTTAACTCTAAAAAAAGGAGTTATCGATCAAAATTTTTATGATCAATCTTACGCTTTTAAAGTCACGGAAGTTTCAGGAAGACGTGTTTTTTCGGAAGTTCAAGCTTTAAATTATTTAAGGAAAATTCCTAATAAAAGTGATGTAGCTGTAATTTGTGGAGTTTGGCATCCCGAAGCTTTGATTTCTTACATTTCGGGATTTAAAAATGTTTATATATTAGGCCATGGTACTGAATTTTTACCGGGTAAATCAAAGTTTAGAGAGAATTTTTGGATAAAGTATTATAGTAAGTTAATTTTGAAAAGGGCTACAGCAGTAATATGCAATAGTGATTACACCGGTGATCTTGTAAAAAAAATCTCTAAAGATATCGCTGCCGTAACATTGCCTTTAGCTGTTGATGAGAAAAAATTTGCTAGCGTTGATGAAAATTTAGTAGGAGATAAATTAAAGATATGCTCAATTTCAAGATTGGTTAAATTTAAAGGGCACGATTTTATAATAAATGTTTTAAGTAAGATGGAAAGCAAATATCTTGATCAAATAGAGCTAGAAATTGCAGGAAAAGGAAATGATTTAGATTATTTAAAAGATTTAGTTAATATTAAACAGCTTGAAAACGTAGTAACTTTTCAGGGATTTATTTCAGATTCAGATTTACCGGCATTTTATAGCAATAATAACTTATTTATTTTATGCAGTAGAGAGAGTAATGGTAGTAGTGAAGTTGAGGGTTTTGGTTTAGTATTTTTAGAAGCTCAATCTTCTGGGATACCTGTGATAGGAACTAAAACGGGTGGCATTCCGGACGCAATTGAACATGGGTATGGAGGTTGGCTCATCAATCAAGATAATGAAAATGAATTAGAGGAGATATTAAAAGAAATAATTGATAATAAAGTTATTCTAACAGAACAAGGTAGAAAGGCTAGAACAAGAGTTGAAAATAACTTTACATGGGATAAATATACTTCTAAACTCTTAAAAATATTAAATGCATAATATAGCAGTCGTAATTCCGTGTTATAACAGTAGTAGAACTATTGAAAGTTGTGTTTCATCTATTTATAATCAAACTGTATTGCCAGTAGAGATAATTGCTGTAGATGATGGTTCTTCAGATAACACATTGACAATTCTACAAAATTTGAAAGAACAAAAACCTAAAGCAATTGAATTTCATATCATATCTCAAAAGAATTCGGGACCATCATCAGCGCGGAATTTGGGCATTAAACACGCTTCGAGTGATTGGATTGCTTTTTTAGATAGTGATGATAAGTGGGAATTTGATAAAATTCAAAGACAACTTGAAATAATAAAAACAGATGATAGTATTGTTTTATGTGGGACATTATATGGTTCTGGTCAAAGCATAAATAATCATCATATTACTGAAATTTCTTTTAAAAAACTTCTTTTTAAAAATTTTTTCAATACTCCTACAGTATTAATTAAGAAATCAATTCTCAATAAGGTCAAATTTGATGAAAATCAAAAATATTCTGAAGATTATAAATTATGGTTAAATGTATGTTATAAGAACAAATGCGTACTGTTGAATGCACAATTAGCTTCTAATATTGATAGTAAAAAAGTTTATGGTTCTTCAGGATTATCATCAAATCTTTGGGAAATGCAAAAAGGAGAATTTTTGAATTTTTTTGAATTATATCAAGACAAAAAAATTTCCTTATTGCTTTTTTTGGGTGTATCGGTATTTTCAATAATTAAATTTATTAAAAGATTGGCTTTTTAAATTATGAAAAAGATTTTATTTATAATAACAGATTACGGTAGTTTCAACAACTTTTTAGGAGAGGTAGCAGTCTCTTTATTAAGGACTGGTAACCATGTTCATTTAATATCATCATCAAATAAGGTTATAAATATTGACGATAAATTTGATTATTTAAAAGAAGGGTTAAAAACTCACTATGTTGCCTTTCCTAGGGGATTTAATCCGATTAATCATATGAAAGTTTCTACTGCTATTCATAAAATTGTTGATGAAATCCATCCTGACTTAGTTTCGGTTCACTTTACAACGGGAATATTTACTACAACTTTTAATAAAAGATTAAAATTTAAGACAGTTGGAACTTTTCATGGGTTAGGATTTCCGGTAGTAGATGGTTTTTTTAAAAAACTTATTTATAGATTTGTTGAGGAAAGATCTATGAATAGGGTTGATGAAGTATGGGTTCTAAATAAGATGGACTTAAACATTATAAACACTGAATTTCCTGATGTACAAGCATTTCAGATTCCTACAAAGGGTCTAGGATGCGATTTAAAGAAATTTGACACGAATAACTTTGGAAGTAAGTTTAAAAATAGTCTTAGAAAATCTTTAGACATTTCTAATGATGACTTTGTTATTGGTTTTACCGGTAGATTTGTAACATTTAAAGGTTACGATAAGGTTGTTAAGGCTTTTAAATCTTTAAAAGAAAGTGGTATTGGTAATATTAAACTTATTTTAATAGGTGGTGAAGACGTTGCTCATTCTACTGGTTTAAATGATATAGAAGAAAATTGGATAAAAGAAAACAATTCTGTTGTAAATATTGGCTTTAGTAGTAAGGTACAAGAATATTTGAGTATAACAGATTTGTTTGTTTTTCCAAGTGAAAAGGAAGGAATGCCAGTTTGTATCATTGAAGCATTAGCTATGAATGTACCTGTACTCACTGCTGATGCAAGAGGTTGTAATGATTTAGTTCTTAATAATCATAACGGTGTCCTTTTGAAAGAGAACTCCGTCAGAGAAATTGCAGAAGAAATTTTACGGCTTAAGCAAGATCATTCTTTGTTTAATCAAATGAAGTTGAATATTGCCAAAGAAAGGTTTTTAATGGATCGAGAATTGTTTGTTGAGCAACAACTGAATTTTTTTAATCATACATCAAATACTTAATGAAAATTCTAATCACAGGGGCATCTGGTTTTGTAGGACAAAATCTAACCACTTATCTTAATAAAGTAGAAGTAGCTACACATGATTTATCATTGCGCACAAATGAATGGAAAAATCATTTGGATACGCAGGCGTCAGCTATAGTTCATCTCGCAGGTAAAGCGCACGATACCGTAAATACTTCATCTGCTGATGAATATTTCAAAATCAATCGAGATTTAACTGTTGAACTTTTTAAAGAATTTTTAAATTCAGATATCAAAGATTTTTTCTTTTTCAGTTCGGTGAAAGCGGTTGCCGATACTGTAGATGGTATATTATATGAAGATGTTATGCCTAAGACGCTAACGCCCTATGGTCAGTCAAAGTTAGAAGCTGAAACTTATCTTTTGAATCAAAAATTACCGGCTGGTAAACGCTTATTTATCATCCGTCCGTGCATGATTCATGGTCCGGGAAATAAAGGAAATCTAAATCTTTTATACAAAGTTGTAGAAAAAGGCATTCCTTGGCCATTGGTAGCATTTGAAAATCAGCGTTCTTTTTTAAGCATTGATAATCTTACTTTTTTAATATTAGAAATGTTAATAAATAAAGATGTTAAATCCGGTATATATAATTTTGCCGATGATGAAACTATTTCAACCAACCAGCTGGTTAGAATTATTGGTGAGGCAACCGGTAAAAAATCAAAATTATGGGGTATACCTGCCAGCCTTATAAAAGGTGTGGCTAAAATAGGAGATAAGATAAAATTGCCTCTGAACTCTGAACGCTTAAAAAAACTAACGGAAAGTTATGTGGTTTCTAATCAGAAAATAAAAACAGCTTTAGGAATAAATATATTACCTATGTCGGCTGAAGAAGGCTTGAAGAAAACCATTAAAAGTTTTAAAAAAGCATAATATCTGCATGAATACTACAACTTATAATTTAGAAAACGAAAATATAAAGATAGCTGTAGCTTCCAAAGGAGCAGAATTAAAGTCTGTATTTAATAAGTTAACGCAACAGCAATTGTTGTGGCAGGCTGACCCTGAATTTTGGGATAAGTCAAGTCCTGTGTTGTTTCCTATTGTTGGTTCGCTAAAGAACGGTATTTATATTTACGATAAAAAAGAATATAAACTACCTCGTCATGGTTTTGCAAGAGATTATAATTTTAAGTTAACTCAAAAAAACGATACTCAACTAATTTTCTCTTTAGAATCAACTGCAAAAACCCTTAAAGTATATCCTTTCTTATTTAAGCTACAGATTAATTACACTTTAAACGATAACAGCTTAGAAGTAGATTATAAAGTTGAAAACTTTTCAACCGATAAAGCTATGTATTTTTCTTTGGGTGCGCATCCTGCGTTCAAAGTGGGTGATGCTGCGCAAGATTTTAGTAATTACAGCTTGCTATTTAATAAGGATGAGGAGTTAAAAGCAAATCTTTTAAACAGTGGCCTTTTAACACAGAATCAAAATACCATTATATTACATAGCAAAAAACTTTACTTAGATTATAAGTTGTTTGAAAATGATGCGTTGGTACATTTGGATATGAGATCCGACATACTGACTTTAATGAATGCTCATGAGAATACTATACTGGCTTTTGAATTCAAAAACTTCCCTTATTTTGGTATATGGACGGTAAAGGATTCTGGTTTCATTTGTTTGGAACCTTGGGCTGGTTTTTCAGATTTTGAAACGCATACTAACGATCTGGAAACAAAAGCAGGTATAATTAAGCTTCAACCAAAAGAAATTTGGTCTGCATCGTGGGGAATAAGTATTCAAAATTACATTTTACAGTAAGCAGTTAATATTAATATTAAGACCTGTACAATGAAAACTGATTTAAAAATAAATAAATTACCTTTGTCGGCAAAAGAAAATGTGGCAAAAATTATTTAATCATTTACCTGTCAACCATGCACTACGTTATTATTTTAGTTTTACTTTTTGTTATAGAATTGGTATATTTTAAAATTGCCGATAAATTCAATATCATTGACAAACCAAACGAACGCAGTTCTCATAGTTCGGTTACCTTAAGGGGTGGGGGCATCATATTTTATTTCGGAGCATTGGCTTTTTTTATATACTCCGATTATCAGTATCCGTATTTCTTTATGGGACTTACTGCAATTACTTTAATCAGTTTTCTGGATGATATTTTTACCTTGTCAAACAAAATACGTTTGCTGGTACATCTGTCTGCGGTATTATTGATGTTCTACCAGATTGATCTGTTTATACTCCCGTTGTGGTTAATTCCTTTAGCAGTGGTAATTGCCATAGGTACCATAAATGCTTATAATTTTATGGATGGTATCAATGGGATAACCGTTGCCTACAGTCTGGCTGTTTTAGGACTGCTTGCGTACGTTAACACAGAAATTCTATTTATAGATCCTGAATTTATCTGGTATGTAATGTTGTCTTGCGTGGTCTTCGGTTTCTTTAATTTCAGACAGAGAGCAAAAAGTTTTGCAGGCGATGTAGGGTCTGTTGCAATTGCATTTATTGTATTGTTCTTACTTGCGAAACTTATGGTAACAACAGGTAATGTTATCTATATACTTTTCTTAACGATATACGGTGTAGATGCTGTTTTAACTATCGTACGCAGAGCATTAAACAAGGAAAATATTTTTAAGGCGCACCGCAGTCATTTATACCAATATCTGGCAAATGAAAATAAAACGGACAAACTTTTTGTTGCCGCTTTGTACGCCGTTCTGCAACTGTTGGTAGGCGGTGTGGTCATCTGGGCTGCAATGCAGACTGTTACTACGCAGTATGTGGTCACCGCTGTTATGCTGCTTGTATTATGTGCCGTATATTTTTATACAAAAAACAGCCTTATAAAAAAACACAACTTATAAATAAATAAATTAATTTTCAGGAATGCTATACCAAAATCACTTGAGTTATTTGATACAGATAGCCCTTACTGCTATTTTTCGTAATGAAATAGATGGAAATCGCAATGAGAAGTTTTGTATTAAAAGTTCTGGACAGACTCCTCTAGTCGTGGATAATTTAAAAGAATAAATATTGGCGATCGTCGAGTTGAGTATTTCTTTAGAGCGAACCTGTAATTTTTCGATTGCAATGTTGATGACATCGAACAGACATTTCAAAAAACTTAAATTCAAACTAATACACTGTTAGAGTGTAGCAAGCCTTTAGAGTACGATTTTTTTGATTTTAACCACATCATTTTATAATAGATCCTCTTTCAAACACCTGCAAAAGATAACAAAAGAAAAACAGTGAACAAGTTGCCCGAATTTCGAAAGAGTGTCTATACCAAAAAGAGGTAATCAATTTTATAATTAAACATATTGCAAGCAAAGAAAAAACACCCGGACAGGTTATTACAGAATACAGAATACCAAAAATAACTTTATATAAATGGCTATACAAGTACAACCTGTAATAAATAAGGAACCCGATTTTCAGAAAATATATTCTGTGATTATAAAAACATACCACCTTGATAAAGAAAACCAATGTAGCATGTATTTAGATCGTAAACAATGGGCAGCACTAGACGTCATTACAGTAAACAACATTATTTTTGGACAAAAAAGCAGTAAAGAAAGTTTTGCTTTTAACCAGAAGCATCGTACCTACGATGAAAAAACGATTATACAGATCCTTCAATACCAAAAAAAGAATAATTTAAACGATGCGTAGGTGGCAATGCACTTCAAATTAAGCAGCAATACGTTGTTTAAATGGAATGAAAAATGGGTGAATAAACATGGGTTCTTTCAAAAGAGATGTATTCATTTCATACTAGATTCAATGGCAACGAACAATAAATCTACTGTTTTTTTGTAATCTAAAAATTTATACTAAATCTTTTTTTGTGCTTTTCTTTTTTAAATACAGTCGTACCTTATCGCCTTGCAGTAATTTCTAACAGGTTAATTTTTTAAGTATTAGGTTGTTAATAATAAGTTTAAATACCAAAATATTTTCTTAAAAAAAATAAAATAAAATGTTAACTTGCACCGTTGAATTTATTAGTTTTTATTAATGCTAATTTTTTAAATAATTGTATATTGAAGCAATACTACCTGTAAATGAATCATAATAGCAATCTACAAAGAATTTATCTCTCGTCACCGCACATGGGTGGCGCCGAGCTTAGCTATATCCACGATGCTTTTTCTCAAAATTGGGTTGCCCCGTTAGGGCCAAATGTAAACGGGTTCGAAAGTGATCTGGAATCACTTCTGCAAAACAATGTACATGTGGCGGCATTATCAACCGGTACTGCGGCCTTACATCTGGCATTAATAAACTGTGGAGTAACTGCGGGTGACGAAGTTATTTGCCAGTCGCTTACCTTTGCGGCATCTGCAAACCCTATCATTTATCAGGGTGCACAACCTGTTTTTGTAGATTCGGAACCCGATACATGGAACATGTGTCCCTTGTCCTTAGAAACTGCGATAACAGACCGTCTTTCAAAAGGAAAGAACATCAAGGCAATAATAGTAGTTCATTTGTACGGCATGCCGGCGAAGATGGATGAAATATTGGCGGTTGCCAACCGTTTCAACATTCCGGTGATTGAAGATGCAGCCGAAGCACTGGGGTCAACCTACAATGGCAGAGCGTGTGGTACGTTTGGAACCTATGGCGTACTGTCATTTAACGGCAATAAAATCATCACCACTTCGGGTGGTGGTGCATTGGTTTGTAAGAGCAGCTATGACAAAGATCGAGCTGTTTTTCTTGCTACCCAAGCTAGAGACGATGCTCCGCATTACGAACATAGTAGTATTGGCTACAATTACCGTATGAGCAATATTTCTGCCGGTATTGGTCGTGGGCAAATGCAGGTGCTGGCAGAGCGTGTGCAACAACGCAGACATGCCAACAGGTTTTATGCAGATTATTTTCAAAATGTAAACGGTATTGAAGTTTTTTCAGAACCTTCGAATGCTTTTTTTTCCAATCACTGGCTAACTGCGATAACAATTGATCAGGAAGTTTCTGGTGTAACCAAAGAACAAATGGCAAATGCATTTGCAGCTACACACATAGAAGTACGCCCCCTTTGGAAGCCGATGCATCTACAGCCTGTATTTGCAAGTGCCCCTTACTATGGCGGTACAGTTGCTGAAGAACTATTTAGTAATGGTCTCTGCCTTCCTTCAGGTTCAAATATGTCAGCTTCAGATTGGAACCGCATAACGGAAGTATTACAAAGCCTTTTCCCGAAAGAAAATACTGTACAGGCATCATTAAAAGATGAACATGAAGCAACCGTAAAGAAAACAACAGAAATATAAATATAAACAATATTTTAAAATATGCTTATTTCTATAGCTGTAAAGCCTAAATTAAATATAAATTTGCATCTCATTATTTAAAGTTAAGTTATGAAAAAGTGGTTGCCAATAATTCCTTTGTTGTTTTTTATGATGCTGACGTCATGCGCTTCTAAAAAAAAGATGATTTACTTTCAAGGACAAAATAGTTCCAGCACGGTGTTCCAAAATGCAGTGCCTAAGATTCAAATCAATGACATGGTCATTGTAAATGTCTCATCAACCAATGCAAAGGCGGCAGAAGCATTTGCACAGGGTATAAGAACTGCTGCTGGCAATCCCACGGCTGCGCCTAATGTGTATACGGTAAACGACGATGGTACGATAGCACTGCCGTTTGTCGGAAAAATAAAGATTGCGGGATTAACGCGTACCGAAGCAGGAGACTATATAAGGGAACAATTAAAAGATTATATTATAGATGCAGGTGTAAATGTAAGTTACGCTAATTTTAAGATCAGTGTACTTGGTGAAGTGGCCAGTCCTGGTACTTTTACCTTGCCGTCAGAACGTGTTACCGTATTGGAAGCGCTGGCATTGGCAGGCGATCTGACTATTCAGGGAAAGCGTAAAAATATTATGATTATAAGAGAAACTGCGACAGGTAAACAAACGTTTGACGTTGATATTACCGGTAAGGATGTGTTCGATTCCCCTGTGTACTATCTGGCACAGAATGATGTGGTTTATGTAGAACCTAACGGTGCTAAGGTTCAGTCGTCTATCGTTAATTACACTGCATTTCTCTCTGTAGCAGGGTTAATATTATCAATAATAACTTTTGCAACACGTTAATATGGATTCACAGAAATACAGACCTATTGAATTTTCTTCTGCAGAGAACGACGGCAGTAGTATAAAGCAAATACTGGAGCAATATCTTTATTATTGGAAATGGTTTCTTCTAGGCTTAATTCTTGCAGTAGCAGCAGCAGCAATTTATCTTCGTTATGCAGAAAAACAGTATCAGGCAGCTGCACAGATTTTGCTGACCGATACGGCAGGTAACGGACCCGAGTTGGAAATGCTTTCAGAAATGGGGGTACAGAAGGCGAACGCCGCGGTAACCGATCAAATCCGTTTGATGAAATCGCGCCGTATTTTAAAAAAGGTGGTGGAACAAACTTCAGCAAATATAAACTATATAGCAAAGGGTAAGGTAAAAGAAGTAGAACTTTTCGCAGGTAAAGCTCCCGTAAGCATAAAGTTTGGCAACGATTCTGTCCGTTTTAGCGATAGTTTTAAGGGTAGTATTAAAATAAAAAGCACCGATGCCATTAAGTTTACCGTTCTGGAAGGATCAATTGTAAAACCTGGGGAGTATCGCTTTGGTGAAAATATTTCAAGTACGCTGGGAGGGCTTACCTTACTTCGTACTGGTAGTGATAAACCCACCGAATTGGAATTAATATTTACTCCGGCAATGCATATTGCAAATAATTTAGCTAACCGCATTCAAATTATTCCCGGTAAGGAGAACAATTCAAAGTTTGTTGATATTGCTTTAGTAGATCAGGTTAAAGAGCGTGGCAGTTTAATAATCAACACGTTAATTGAAGTATATAATGCTGAAATTGTAGATGATAGTAATAAAGTAGCTGTTGCCACTTCTGATTTTATCTCTAATCGCTTACAAATTATTGCGCAAGATCTACAGGGGGTAGATAAAGAATTGGCAGGTTACAAGTCACAAAATAACATAAACCTTTCTATCGAAGAAGCAAACATGTATATGGCAGAAGCTTCCGTAGCAGACAAGGAAGTGATCACCATACGTACCCAGTTAGAGGTAGCGCAACAGTTGGTGAGTACTTTGAAAGACAACCGATACGTTTTACTGCCTTCAAGTATAGGTATACAGGAAAATGCTCTAAATACTGCTATTGATAGCTACAATAAGTTGGTGCTTGAACGTCAGGAATACACTCGCACAATGGGCGACAGTAACCCTGTAATACAGTCACTTAACAAGAACTTAAGTGATCTAAAGGAAAATATTCAGAACAGCTTGTCGCTATACAAAAATAGTCTGCAGATTGCGTTAAGGGCTGCGGAATCAAAGAAAAATCGTTCTGAAAACCGTTTAGATAAGGTTCCTACGCAAGAACTGGGTTTCCGTAATATCGTCCGTCAGCAGCAGATAGTGGAAGCAGTATATCTTACCTTGCTGCAAAAACGTGAAGAGGCCGAAATTCGTTCCTCTTCTACAGGCGATGCGGTAAAGGTAATCGACTATGCTTTTGTTAACCCAGCCCCGGTTACACCTAACACCATACAAGTTATAATTGGATCATTGATACTTGGATTAGTGCTCCCGTTTTCTTATGTCTTCATAAAAATGATGCTTAACAATAAAGTTAGGGATAAAAAAGATATTGAGAAAATGTATACTGGCGCTTATTTAGGTGAAATCCCTTTAATGGACGAAACGGTACTTAAGGTAAACGACCGTAGCAGTGGAGCCGAGGCATTCCGTATATTACGATCTAATCTTAACTTTATACTGCCTAAAACTGCTGGTAGTAAAGTATTGTATTTTACTTCAACTGTTTCGGGCGAAGGTAAAACTTTTAGTGCAATTAACTTTGCACAGATTTATAGTCTAACCGGTAAAAAAGTTTTGTTGGTAGGCGCAGACATCCGTTCGCCTAAAATTTTACAGGTTTTGGGCATGCATGATCAGGCACCTCGCAGGGGGCTGACAGATTTTCTTGTTAATGAAAGCCTTTCCTTCACGGATATTTTAATTGAGAAAGAAGCCAAAATAAAATTTGACGTAGTACATTCCGGATCCATACCGCCCAATCCTAGTGAATTATTGATGGATGATCGTTATGCAACATTTTTAGATGAAGCAAAAAAGCATTACGACATAGTTTTGGTCGATACTGCTCCCGTAGGCTTGGTAACAGATACCCAGATTATTTCAGAATTTGCAGATGCAACCATCTACATTGTTCGTGCTGAAGTTTTAGACCGACGTTCGCTTGCGATACTTAAAGATATGTACGTGAACAATAAGTTAAAAAATATTGCAGTAGTATTAAACGGTGTTAATTATAATAAGGGTTATGGCTATGGCTACGGTTATGGCTATGGTTATGGTGAAACTAGAAAAAAGAAGTGGTGGCAACGAAAGTAAAAATTTAGGGGTATTTTATATAATAACAAATAAATATCTGGAGATTTATTTTATAAGAAATCGAAATGGTAGGTCATCTACTGCCTTAATTTTTTTGAACCTTAATTAATAGCCTAACAGTCAAGTATGTATTGGTAGCTAATCAGAGATTATATAAATGTAGAAATAAAGTTATTTATGAATATTCTTAGTTTAATAGGAAGAGTCAACGAACTTTTTTCAAATGATATTGACATTTGTAAGAAAGAGCTTGCTAACATTGTATCCAGTTCTAAATTTCTAGTACTTGGAGGAGCAGGATCAATTGGTTCAGCCACAACAAAAGAAATTTTCAAACGCAATCCAAAAAAACTTCACGTTGTCGACATCAGTGAAAACAATATGGTGGAATTGGTACGTGACATTCGTAGCTCTTTTGGCTATATTGATGGGGATTTCCAAACCTTTGCTTTAGATATCGGTTCCATTGAATATGATTCATTTTGGGAAGCAGATGGAGATTATGATTATGTATTAAATCTATCTGCATTAAAGCACGTTCGTAGCGAAAAAGATCCTTATACTTTGATGAGAATGATTGATGTAAATGTTTTTAATACAGACAAAACATTACAACAATCCATCGACAAAGGCGTTAAAAAATATTTCTGTGTTTCTACCGATAAGGCAGCTAATCCTGTGAATATGATGGGCGCATCAAAGCGTATTATGGAAATGTTTTTGATGCGTAAAAGCAAAGAAATCATAATTTCTACTGCGCGTTTTGCCAATGTCGCTTTTTCAGATGGTTCATTATTGCACGGATTCAACAAAAGAATCGAAAAAAAGCAACCCATTGTTGCACCAAACGACATCAAACGTTACTTCGTAATTCCAAAAGAATCGGGAGAATTATGTTTAATGTCTTGTATTTTTGGAGAAAATAGAGATATTTTCTTTCCGAAATTAAGCGAAAATTTACACCTCATTACTTTTGCAGAAATCGCTGTAAAGTATCTTGCAGAAATTGGTTACGAGCCTTATTTATGCAAAGATGAAGAGGAAGCAAGAGTTCTCGTTGAAACTTTACCACAAGAAGGAAAATGGCCTTGTTTATTTACAACAAGTGATACAACGGGTGAAAAAGATTTCGAAGAATTCTTTACAGACAAAGAAACTTTGGATATGGATCGTTTCGAAAATTTAGGAGTAATTAAAAACGACCTGAACATCGAAGAAGATAAACTTAATTTATTTGAAACTAAAATCAATGAATTAAAAACCGCCCGCAAATGGAATAAAGAAGAAATTGTAGATTTATTCTTTACAATGATTCCAGATTTCGGGCATAAGGAAACGGGTAAGTATTTAGATTCTAAAATGTAACGATGGAGAATATTCAAAATATGGTTTCTTTTGTAAGAGAACATTTTAACTCAGATAAATTCATTCCGCTTCACGAACCACGTTTCAGAGGCAATGAAAAAAAATATGTAACAGAAACCATTGATTCCACATTTGTTTCTTCTGTAGGTGCATTTGTTGACCAGTTCGAAAATATGATGCAGGACATTACGGGCGCAGCGAATTCTGTTGCTGTGGTAAATGGAACTGCGTCGTTACAGGTTGCTTTGAGATTGGCTGGTGTAAAACGGGATGAAGAAGTCATCACACAAGCGCTTACTTTCATTGCAACAGTTAATGCAATTGCTTATAATAATGCTGTTCCGGTATTTGTAGATGTAGATTTAGACACCATGGGACTTTCCCCAAAAGCATTGGAGAATTTTTTAGAAGAATTTGGCGAGTTGCGTGAAGACGGTTGCTACAACAAATCAACCGGACGTAGAATTGCTGCTTGTATGCCGATGCATACTTTCGGTTTTCCGGTTCATTTAGATGAATTAATGGTGGTTTGCAACAAATGGCAGATTCCATTGGTGGAAGATGCTGCAGAATCTCTTGGAAGCTTTTACAAAGGAAAACATACAGGAACCATTGGTCTGATCAGTGGTTTTTCATTCAATGGCAACAAAGTGGTAACTAGTGGTGGCGGTGGTGCAATTATCACTAATGATGTGGAATTAGGAACGCAGGCAAAATATCTGACAACGACAGCAAAACGTCCGCATCCTTACGAATTTTTCCATGATGAAATGGGTTATAATTTCAGAATGCCCAATTTAAATGCAGCTTTGGCTTGTGCACAATTGGAATCATTAAACGGTTTTCTTGAAGACAAAAGAATCTTGGCTGATAAATATGCCGAGTTTTTCAAAAAATCCGGAATTAAATTCAGACAAGAAACTACAGATACAGAAGCAAATTATTGGTTGATGTGTGTGGAGCTTAATAATAAAGCAGAAAGAGAAGAATTTTTAAAAAATACAAATGAATTAGGCGTGATGACACGCCCGATTTGGAATTTGATGTACCGTTTGCCAATGTATGCACATTGTCAGCGTGATGCTCAAACAAATGCCGAGTTTTTAGAAGAAAGAATTGTAAATATTCCAAGTAGTGCCAGATAAAAATTCCATAGCGATAATCGGATATTCAGGACATTCTTTTGTTGTTTTAGATGCAGCAAAAAAGATGGGTTTGGATGTGGAATATTATTGTGAAAGAAATCAAGTTTCGTTCGACCCTTTTGAAATAAATTATTTGGGAGATGAAGGAAGCGAGTCTTTTAATTGGAATGCTGTTGTTGAATTTATTCTTGGAATTGGTGACAATAGAATCCGTCAGAAAGTAGCAGGTTTAATTTTGTCTAAGAAAAAAGCAATATTAAATGTTATTCATCCTTCGGCAATCATAAGTAATTATGCGACCTTTGGAATGGGAAATTTCATTGCTGCAAATGTTACAGTTAATGCTTTAGCAAAAATTGCCGACAGTTGTATTTTAAACACAGGATGCATTGTTGAACACGAATGTATTATTGAAAGTGGAGTTCACATTGCACCTGGAACAGTTTTAGCAGGGAACGTTATGGTTGGCGAAAATTCATTTATCGGAGCAAATTCGGTTGTAAAACAAGGCGTGAAAATTGGAAGTGGGGTAACTGTTGGTGCGGGCAGTGTAGTTATTAAAGATATTCCTGACAACGAAATTTGGGTAGGAAATCCAGCAAAAAAACTAAAGTAGATGAGTAGAGTTTTAATTATCGCCGAAGCCGGCGTAAATCATAACGGAAATTTAGAAAATGCTTTTAAGCTGATTGACGCAGCAGTAGATGCAGGTGTCGATTATGTAAAATTTCAAACGTTTAAATCTGAAAATTTAGTTTCAAAATCAGCTAAGAAAGCAGATTATCAAATTCAAAATACAGGAAATTCAACAGATTCTCAATACGAAATGTTGAAAAAACTAGAACTTTCTCACGAAAACCACGAACTATTAATTGATTATTGCAAACAGAAAAACATTCAATTTTTTTCTACAGCTTTCGATTTAGATTCTTTAGCATATTTAAAAGAAATAGGATTAGATGTAGTGAAAATTCCTTCGGGAGAGATAACAAATCTGCCTTATCTAAAAAAAGCAGCTCAGCTTTTCAACAAAGTAATTCTTTCTACAGGAATGTGTACCATGGAAGATATTGAAGCTGCCATAAATGTTTTTCTGGCTGAAAATATCTCAAAAGAAAACATTACCATTCTTCATTGCAACACAGAATATCCTACGCCGATGAACGATGTGAATTTGAAAGCGATGCTTTCTATTCAAAAGGAATTTGGAACTGATATCGGATATTCCGACCATACTTTAGGAATTGAAGTTCCGGTAGCGGCAGTTGCTTTAGGAGCTTTAGTAATTGAGAAACATTTTACTTTAGACAATACTATGGAAGGTCCGGACCACGCAGCGTCTTTGGAACCAAATCAATTGAAAGAAATGGTGAAAGCCATTCGAAACATAGAACAAGCCATTTCTGGTGATGGAATTAAAAAGCCAAGCGAATCGGAAATGAAAAATATAGAAATAGCACGCAAGAGCATTGTTGCCTCAGCGCAGATTTCAAAAGGAGAAATTTTCACAGAAGAAAATTTGACGATTAAAAGGCCAGGAACAGGAATTTCACCGATGAAGTGGGACGAAGTAGTTGGTAAAAAGGCATTAAGAGATTTTAAACAAGATGAATTAATCCAGCTGTAAATGAAAATTTGTATAGTTACAGGAACACGTGCTGAGTATGGTTTACTCAAACCTTTGATGGAAGCTGTTAGAGAAGAGAAAAGTTGGATATTGCAGTTGCTTGTTACTGGTGCGCATCTTTCACCTGAATTTGGCTTAACTTATGATCAAATCATAAAAGACGGATTTCACATCAACAAAAAAGTTGAAATGTTGTTATCCGCAGACACAGGAACCTCCATTCTTAAATCGATGGGTTTAGGCATGATTGGTTATGCTGATGCGTTAGAAGAATTGAGTCCTGATTTTCTAGTGATATTGGGCGACCGTTATGAGATGTTGTCAATCGCAACTTCTGCATTAATTCTTAAAATTCCAATCATACACATTCACGGTGGAGAAATTACCGAAGGTGCTTATGATGACGCAATTCGTCATGCCATTACCAAAATGAGTCATTTGCATTTCGCATCGACAGAAGAATACAAAAATCGAATCATTCAAATGGGTGAGCCTCCAGAATATGTTTTTAATGTTGGTGCAATCGGTATAGATAATATCAAAAAATTACCGCTTCTTTCAAAATCGGAATTGGAAAATGATTTAAATTTCAAATTTAATAAATACAATTATCAGGTAACTTTTCATCCGGCTACTTTAGATAATGAATCACCAGATACACAATTTGAGATATTATTAGGAGCAATAGAGGAACAGCAGGATAGTTTTTTTATTTTTACGAAATCCAATTCAGATACAAATGGAAGAATCATCAACCATATGATAGATGATTTTATATCAAACAATAAGGATAAAGCCATCGCTTTTACATCATTGGGCACATTGAAATTTTTATCAGTTCTGAAAGAGTGTGATGCAATTATAGGAAATAGCTCCAGTGGAATTCTGGAAGCGCCCTCAATACATACAGCTACCATCAATATAGGTGAAAGACAAAAGGGGAGAATCCAAGCAGACAGCGTTATTAACACTAGGGTAAATAGAAATGAAATTGCTGCAGCAATAGCTTTGACACAAACAAACGAATTTAAATCCAAAGTAAATAAGACCCAAAATCCTTATGGTAAGGGTGATACAACGGATAAGATAATGAACGCATTGAAGCGTTTCCAAAATGAATCATTCTCTGTTAAAAAATTTTATGATCTAAAATGAAATTAGAAAATAAACACCTATTCAGCCAAAACTCAACGGTTAGAGAAGCGTTGATAAAATTAGATGCTTTAGCTACAGATGCTATATTGATAGTGGTTGATGAAGACAACGTTCTCAAAGGCTCATTAACTGATGGAGATTTGAGAAGAGGTTTTATAAAAGGATTGGGATTTGAGAATTCCTTATTGGAATTCATTCAACCTAACCCAAAATACATCCTTTCAGAGAAATTCAACCAAGAACTTTTAGAAGACTACAGATCCAGAAATTTTAAAATTGTTCCCATAGTGGATCAAGAAATGAAAGTAATAGATGTGCTCAATTTCAAAACAAGAAGCACACTATTACCGGTGGATGCGGTACTGATGGCAGGCGGAGAAGGAAAAAGATTAAGACCACTTACCGAAAATACTCCTAAACCACTTTTAAAAGTGGGCGACAAACCTATCATAGAATATAATATTGACCGTCTGGCAGGAGTCGGGGTCAAAAATATTTATTTAAGTATTAATTATTTGGGCGAGCAATTGGAAGATTATTTCCAAGATGGTGCTAGTAAACAACTCAAAATCGAATATGTCAGAGAAGACAAGCCATTGGGAACTATCGGTTCGGTTTTGTTGGTAAATAATTTTGAACATGATGAAATATTGGTTATGAACAGCGACTTGCTGACCAATATTGACTTCGAAGATTTTTATAAAACCTTTAAAAATTCAGAAGCAGATATGGCAGTTGCTGCTACCACATATTCGGTTGATGTCCCTTATGCAGTATTGGAAACGGACGAAGTTCACCGGGTCAAATCTCTGAAAGAAAAACCGAGATATACTTATTATAGTAATGCAGGAATATATATATTAAAAAAGGAACTACTAAAAATGATCCCTGAAAATACGTTTTTTGATATTACAGATTTGATGGATAAATTGTTAGAAATGAATCTGAAGTTAGTCACATTTCCAATAAATGGATATTGGTTGGATATTGGTAAGCACGATGATTTTAATAAAGCGCAAGAAGATATTAAACATATTAAACTATAAAATCATGATTGCAATAATACCCGCAAGAGGTGGGTCGAAAGGCTTACCCGGTAAGAATATCAAGGCTTTGAATGATAAACCACTAATCGCTTATACCATAGAAGCTGCTTTAAATTCAAAAAAAATCACGAGGGTTATAGTTAGTACTGATGATACCGAAATTGCTGTAGTAAGCATGAAGTATGGTGCAGAAGTTCCTTTCATGAGACCCGATGATCTTGCTACTGATACTGCGAGATCTGTGGATGCCTATAATTACACTATTCAAAGATTAGAGAGAGAGGAAGATATTTCAGTAAAAGAAATTATCGTGTTGCAACCCACTAGTCCTTTTCGAACATCACAGCATATTGATGAAGCCATAGAGCTGTACTTAGAAAAAAAGGCAGACTCAGTAATCAGCTATTGTCAAGAGCAACATCCTATATTTTGGCACAAATATGTTACACTGGCCGGTAAACTTGAAGAAATTTTCGAAGGTGATTTTATAAAGAACCGTCAGGAGGTTTCGCCAACGTTCTATCCTAACGGAGCAATTTATATTTTTAGTACGGATATCCTTTTAGAAAATAAATATTACACTTCTAATTCCTACGCTTATATAATGGAAGCCGATGTTTCGGTTGATATAGATACCCAAATGGATTGGGAGTTTGCTAACTTTTTAATTGAGAGAAAAAAGCGCTCAACGAATAATTAATTAACTAAAGTGACAATGAGCGTTCAAGCCAATTTGAAAAAAGTCTTAACCAATCCCGCTATAATTTATATGCTGAGCCGTTATGGTACATATATTATACAGTTTATAAACTCCATGTTTATAGCGGTGTATTTAGGTCCATATTATTTAGGGATATGGGGGTTCATTAATTTAGTTATCGGCTATATAAGCCAGATAAATTTTGGTGTTTCCCAATCAGTAAATGTACTGGTTTCGGTAAATAAACAAGACGGAGAATATTCAAAAAAAATAATTGATAATGGTATGAGTTTAATGCTGATTATCTCATTATTTATCGCTGTTTTTTTTGGATTTGCTTATTTTTCTGGAATACAAATTGGAGAAAAATATGAATTTACAAAGTTTATCTTGCCTGTAATTTTACTGACGATGATTATCCATATAGCGGGTTATTTATCTGGTTTTTTCAGAATTTATGGTCATATCCTATCCATTGCAGTTTATCAGTCAATTTATCCGATCTTGGTTTTATTGGTCATTCCTTTTTTCAGAGGAATTGAATTAATTTGGGCAATGTTGATAGTTAATATCTGTTCATTTCTTTTAATGCTGTGCTATTTTCTGATAAAATCACCTGTGCAATTAGGGTTGCAATTTGAGTGGACTGCTGTTAAAGCTATACAAAAAAAAGGATGGCATTTATTTATATATGGAGCATCTTTTTACTTAATTATTTTATCAACGAATGCGTTTATCAGTGGTAATTATAAAGTGGAAGAATTTGGTTTCTATACCTTTGCATATTCGCTGGCTAACGTTGTCTTATTATTACTCAACTCAATTTCATTTCTTGTATTTCCTAAGATGCTGAATCGTTTTGCATCTTCAACAAATGAAGAAGTACAGCAATTGATTACTTCTGTACGCACAGCTTTTATTTCTCTTTCACATTTACTTATTCATGGTGTGATTTTACTGTACCCGGTTTTTATCTACTTTTTCCCAAAGTACGATTCAACAGTGGAGGTTTTTAGACTTACGGCTTTAACTGTTGTTTTGTACACCAATTCGTTTGGTTATCAGGGGTACTTATTGGCGAAAGGCGAAGAGAAAAAAATTGCTTTCGTTGCGTTTTGTGCATTGATTATGAATATTGGGCTGTGCTATATACTCATACACTTTTTTAATGTTCCTTTTTCTATGGTGATTCTTGCTACAATGCTTACGTACTTATTTTACGTGTATTTTTCAGCGAAGTTTGGCAGGAAAAAATTGGAACTCAAAGATGATTTCATCAACACCCTTAAAGATTCTTTTCCTATGCGGATGATGTCGCCTTTTGTAGCAAGTATAGTACTGGTTTTTTTAGAAGCAAATAACTGGCTTTTTGTAATACCCATTTTCTTGTTTGCTGGTCTAAATTTTAAGGATTTATGGACTGTGAAAGATATTGTAATCAGATTAATTAAAAATCCTAACTTCGTAAATATATAATGAAAAATAAAATATTTAACAGCAACAGTATTTACCAGTTGTTACTTTTTCTTCTACTTACAAGAAGAGAAGAAAGAGACTTATTTATTGTAGGAGATGCATTTCCTGAAAAAGTTCGAAAGAATTTGGATAATTCAATTTTTGTGGGAAATGATATGGTGAGATTTGATTCCGAGAACAAAGTCAAATATCTATTTAATTATGTATTGCAATTAATCAAGCTCAGACAGCTTTATCATTCCAAATTAAAGTTTATTAAGGATAAAGAAATTTATGGTGCTACAATTTTTGCACCTTTATTTGCAAAGGATAATATAGTATATGTCTTAGAAGATGGCACTGGAAGTTATGTAAAAAAAGAAGATTTAGGCAGTTCTTTTTTTTGGCAGATAAAAAAATATTTACATCGAATATTTTTAGGTACTTCAGATAACTTCAATACAGAAAGGCAAAAATACACAAGTAAAATATTCTATACAGGCATTGGAACTATACCAAGCGATGTACTACCTAAGGCTGAGATTATTAATATTCAGCAATTATGGGACGATAAGAATGATTTGGATAAGAATGAAATCCTACGCATTTTCAATATACAGCCTGATGTTAAAGATAAGGTTCAGAATAGATCTGTAATTTTATTTACACAAACACTTAATGAGGATAAGTTAGTTCAAACCGAGGAGGAAAAAATAGAAATCTATAGAAAAGCTTTGACGGATGTGGATTATAGTACGGTTATTATAAAACCTCATCCAAGAGAAACAACAGATTATGCTAAATTCTTTCCGGGTACGTGCGTACTTGATGGTCAACTACCATTCCAGTTGCTTTCTTTAAACGGTGTGAAGTTGAAAAAAGCAATTACTCTCTTTTCTACGGCTGCCTTATCTCTGGATGCTGATGTAGAAATCAAGTGGTATGGTACTTCTCTAAGCAAAACACTGGCAAAAAAATATGGATCAATTCCAATATCAAAATTTCGTTAATTTAAAAACTAACCCAAAACAATTAATTATATGAAAAAGAGTATTAATAAACTCAAATTATTAATTCTGAAGATTGCAAGACCAATTTTAAGAATAATGTTGAAGTATACATACGATGAATCGGAATATAAAAATCATTTTATTTCTAAATATCCTAAAAACATAATCAATGTTGATACACTGGCACCTAAAATTATATATGGTTTTTGGACTGGAAATAATGAATTAACACCAAACAGAAAAAGGTGTATTGAATCAATAAAAAAAAATGCTGGTATTCCTTTTGTATTGGTTACGCCTAATAATTTATCTAATTTTATTTTGCCGAATTATCCATTACATCCTGCTTATGAATATTTATCAACAAATCACCGATCTGATTACCTACGAAGCTATTTCATGCATCATCATGGTGGTGGATATATTGATATTAAACACATTAAAAAATCTTGGTTAAATGCAATGGAAAAATTAAATAGGCATACGACGAAGTGGGCTGTAGGTTATCCTGAGTTGGCTCCAAGTATGATACCACCACAGCCACACAACAAGCTTAATTCACAATTGCGAAATAATTACTACCGCATAATTGGCAATGCAGGTTTCATCTTCAAACCTGGTTCACCTTTCACGGAGGAATGGTCGAAATTGGTGGAAGAAAAACTTTCTGCCAATTATGACAAGCTAAAATCAAATCCTGGAAATATTTGGGGATCTAACAGAGGTTATCCTCTTCCATGGGCTTCATTACAAGGAAGCATTTTTCACCCGCTTTGTTTAAAATATTCAGAGTTTATTTTACAGGATAATTCATTAGAAATGTCATTCGAAAATTACAGATAGTAAATCTATAAAAATGAAACTTTTACAAATTCTATATCCTGGACTTGGAGGTCATAGTTCGGTGGCAACATCATTAATTGCGGGCGATAAGGAACGTACGTTTAATCATTATCTGTTAGGCTATGGTATTGAAAAACCTTCGGACAATCTTCTTTCTTATAACTGTGATTATATTTTAAAAAAACAAGGTGTAGATATAATGTCTTTTGTTAAGGTTTACAATAAAATAAGGAAACTTAAACCTGATGGAGTTATTGCGCACAGCACAAGCCAAATTATTACTGTATTCATCTACAGTCTTTTTCGCCAAATTAATTGGGTTGCTGTTGAGCATCAGGCAAACAACGCCAAAACCAAAATCGACTGGATATATAGCATAATCATTTTATTATTAGCTCCTAAAATTGTGTACCTAACAGATAATTATAAAAAAGAAATGATGGAAAAATTTCCTCTTCTAACCAAACTAAAAAAAATAAAAGTCATTGGGAATGGTATCGACCTATCTAAATTCACTCCCGGGGACAGGATTCCTGATGGTCTGGTTAATATTACCATGATAAGTCGCCTGAACCACTTACGAGATCATCATACGCTTATTCATGCCTTTGCGGTGGTGGCACGGGAGAATGACAATTGTCGTTTAAAAATAGCTGGAAGTGGGGCTACTTTCACAGAAATAAAGGAGTTGATAGTATCACTGGGCTTAGAAGATAAGGTACACCTTTTGGGCTTTTTGAATGAAGATCAAATCATTGCTCTTTTGCATAGTACAGACATCTATGTTCATTCGTCATTAGCAGAAACACAAAGTACAAGTTTACTGCAAGTCATGGCATGTAAAATTCCTATCATTGCCACAAATATTCTTGGGATTAATAATTTATTGCAGAATAAGGTTGACGCACTGTTATTTAAAACGGGTGATTTAGAAGAAATTACTCTGCTTCTGCAGCAAATAATGAATGAAACTCAACTTAAAAATACGCTAATTGAAAACGCATTCAGTAAAGTAAAAACTAATTATTCATCATCAAAAATGTTTAATAGATATCTTTCCTTTTTATATACATAAAACATGGGGCAATAACCATGCAAACTATACTTGAGAAAGTTTAGTTAATTATAATCAATTGAACCTAAATAGGGAATGAAACAATCTCAATGACATGTATCGTTTTAATCCCATTGTTATAGAAATTTTTAATATTATATTAAACAGTAGATTCATAGTAAGTCAGGATGTTTGGTAGTACATATGTCAAAGCTGAGCTTAAAAGTAAACTATTTTATTTAAACATTTAATCAAATTTGGTTAGCGGGTGCTGACCTTCAAATACAATATATTATCGCACAGAAACTTTGTATTTCCATTTAAAGTATTGAACATGTTATTAGATTTTGCCTATATTATATTAATATTAATAATTGGTTACAGTTTACCGAAAGCTATCTCACGGAATTTTTCTACCAATGATCTTAAAACTTTACGTCAACTTTTTTTCTACCGTTTAGTTATTGCCTTATATTATTGTTTTTTTCTGAGTGGAGATGCGAACAGATATTACAATGTTTCCAGAAGTATAGGATATGAAGAGTTTTTAACAAAACTGACGTCAGGAAATGGAACATATGTGATGGAAGCGCTTAACTATCCTTGGTCGAATATATTAGGTATGTCGTATTTGGCAAATACATTGTTTTTTTCGTTATTTGGTTTTATCGCGATTGTGCTTTTTTACTTGATGGTACTTAAATTAATTCCTTATAATAGAATCTTATTCGGTACAACGATATTTCCTCTTATTTTTTTTCTTCCTAATATTCATTTGTGGTCAGTTGCAATTGGTAAAGATACCTTACTTTTTTTAGCTGTAGCAATGTTTGCCTATGCCATTGTGTTTAAAACTAGGAGATATTTGTTGATGATGGTGGCTCTTTTGATAGCATTGATGATCCGACCCCACATTGTACTATTCTTATTGGTAGGCTTTGGTATTGCAGCAATTTTTAGCCAGAAACTCACTTCTTTTCAACGATATGGATTGGCTATCGCGCTTCTAGGCGGGTCTGCTATAATTTTGCCCTTTGTACTTGAATTTATTAATGTGGAAAGTTTGGATGCTGCGGCATTGTCGCAGCGGGCTGATAATCAGGCGAGCTTGTTGACCGAGGATTCTGGTTCTGCTGTTGACGTTAGTTCTTACCCTTTTCCGGTGAAGGTGGTCACCTACCTATACCGCCCGTTGTTTTTTGATGTGCATAGTGTGGGATCATTAATCTCGTCATTTGATAATTTATTTTTATTAGTACTTAGTTTTATGGCTTTTAAATACAAGCCTTTTGAAACATTTAAGAGTGCACCATTTGTTGCTAAAGGATTTCTGATTTTTGGTATTTTGGGCACGGTCGCATTTTCAACTTCTTTAGGCAATTTGGGAATTATGATTCGAATGAAGAATATGTTTACCCCTGGGATTTTAATTTATTTTTTGTGGTGCTATTCATATCAGGTTTATAACAAATACGTTAAACATGGCGGAGCGCCGTCCTGATAAGAAAAATAATTAGAAATTTCAATAGTTAAGAAAAGTAACGAAGCGTATGCCGATTTTAAATTAGGGAGATTGTAAGTATTATATTGATTGTTGGATTGCGAAGTGATACATACTCTCTGAAAAATATAGGTTATTAATGGAATTATAGGAGTGAAGTATTTGTTTATTATAAGTATTGAGCTATTTATAAATATGTAAAAATTAAATTGTATGAGAATTCTTCAGGTAATCAACTCGCTTGGCACTGGCGGTGCGGAGAAATTAATGTTGGATACGATTCCGTTATATGTTGAACGGGGAATTGAAATGGATATATTATTGCTATGGGATAACGATCTGCCCTTCACAAAATCCTTACAGGAAATGGATTGTTGTAATATATATATACTTAAGAAGTCCAGCAATTATAAGCATATATACAATCTATCATCAATATTTAAGTTGCGTAAGATTATTACAAGCTATGATTTAGTTCATGTTCATTTGTTTCCAGCGCAATACTATACTGTCTTAGCGAACATACTTAATGGCAACAAAACCAAACTTCTATTTACAGAACACAATACGTCTAACAAAAGATTGCAGAATCCTGTTTTTAAAGAGATTGAGCAATTTATATACAAAAGATATAAAAATATTATAGCTATTACAAATCAGGTAAAAGAAGTACTAATAAACAAATTAAATATTTTAGATACTAAAATTGACGTTATAGAAAATGGTGTTAATATAGATAGTATAATTTCATCAAAAAAGGCTTTACGAAAAGATTTTAATTTAAAAGATTACGAAAAGCTATTGATAATGACTGCGGGTTTTAGAACTCAAAAAGATCAGGATACGGTAATTAGGGCACTTTCTAAGTTGCCTGAGAATTATAAGTTGTTATTAGTAGGCGACGGTGAACGGAAAAATGAATTGTACGAACTTGCAACATCCTTAGATCTAATGGAAAGAATTTCTTTTCTTGGAGTACGAAGTGACGTTGTTTCTCTAATAAAAATGTGTGATGTCGCTATTTTAAGTTCACATTGGGAAGGCTTTGGTTTGGCTGCTGCAGAGTCTATGGCATGCGGCATACCTACAATTGCTTCAAATGTAGATGGCTTAGCGCAAATTGTTTCGGGTGGAGGAATCCTGTTTAAAAAAGGTGATGACCTAGATTTAAAAAATAAAATTTTAGAATTAGAAAATGAACAATATTATGATATAGTGAAAGAAAGATGCCTTAACAAAGTAAGACAATATAATATAATTAGAATGATAGATAAACACATAAGCTTATATGAGGAGGTCTATCGAAAAGGTTAAGATAATTAAGATATCTACAGTCCCAATGTCTTTAAACATCTTGTTAAAAGGGCAGCTTAAATTTTTAGCACAGTTTTTTAACGTGGTGGGTGTTTCGTCAAACGGCGCTGATTTGCAAACGGTAGCACTGCGCGAAGGTGTATCTACTGTAGCAGTAAATATGGAGCGAGGTATAAGTCCTATAAAAGATACAATAGCACTTTTTAAACTGTATAGACAGTTCAAAACGCAAAAACCAATAGTTGTACATTCCTTAACACCAAAAGCTGGTCTACTGGCAATGCTTGCAGGTAAAATGGCAGGTGTGCCCATTCGTGTGCATACTTTTACAGGGTTGATATTTCCTACTCGTACAGGTTCTATGCAAAAGCTTTTAATTAAAATGGATCAGATATTATGTTGGGCGGCCACAAACATCTATCCCGAAGGAAACGGAGTTAAAAACGATTTAGTACAATATAATATAACTCAAAAACCGCTAAAAGTATTGGCTAACGGCAATGTAAACGGTATAGATACTGCTTACTTTTCTCCCGATCAGGTGACCGAAACAGAAAAAACACAGTTAAGAAAAACATTAAACATTAATCCTCACGATTTTATATTTGTTTTTGTAGGAAGGCTTGTGGGCGATAAAGGTATCAATGAATTGGTGGAAGCGTTTGTAAAACTTACTGTCAGTTCGAGCGGAGTCGACAACTCAAAAATTCATGTCAGTTCGAGGGGAGTCGAGAGCTGTAAACTATTATTAGTCGGTTCTTTAGAAACGGAATTAGATCCGTTAGGACAAAAAACATTGCATGAGATAGAAACCAATCCTAATATTATTAGCGTAGGTTTTCAAAAGGATGTACGTCCGTACCTTGCAATCTCCCATTGTTTGGCATTCCCCAGTTACCGGGAAGGCTTTCCAAATGTGGTGATGCAGGCGGGTTCCATGGGGTTGCCTAGTATCGTTTCAGACATCAATGGTTGTAACGAAATCATTGTAGAAGGTAAAAATGGAACTATTATTCTGGTAAAAAATTCGGATGCTATAGAAATTGCCATGCAAAAAATAATGGAAGACAAAGAATATTATCAGACGTTAAAACAAAATGCCCGACCGATGATTCAATCGCGTTACGAGCAATCGGTGGTGTGGAATGCCTTATTAGAAGAATACCAATCGTTGATTAAGAATTGGGAGCAAAAGAAGAAATAAAATAATTAATAATTCCTCACAGAACCAATTACTCAGGTTGTCCCCATCTATTGGGATCAACGATTAAAAACATAAAACCATGTACAAAAACTACTTTAAACGTTTGTTTGATTTTTTAGCTGCTTTTTTCGGGTTGGTAATTTTATTCCCGATATTTATCGTGGTTACAATTAGTTTGTTTTTCGCAAATCAGGGCAAACCGTTTTTCTTTCAATCTCGTCCTGGAAAAAACGAACGTATTTTTAAGATTATCAAGTTCAGAACCATGAACGACAAAAAAGACGCGCTGGGAAATTTGTTATCAGACGCAGAACGTTTAACAGCTGTTGGTGCTTTTGTTCGTAAAACATCATTAGACGAGATTCCACAATTGATCAATATACTTAAGGGAGATATGTCATTGATAGGACCTCGCCCCTTATTAATACAATACTTACCTTTATATAATGAAGTGCAGAAAAAACGTCATAATGTAAGACCTGGTATTACTGGTTGGGCACAGGTGAACGGAAGGAACGCCATCTCTTGGCAAAAAAAGTTCGAGTTGGACGTGTGGTATGTTGATAATATAAGCTTTAAAACAGATGTAAAGGTTTTTTTTACCACATTTAAAAAAGTTTTTAAAAGTGAAGGAATCAGTCAAGAAGGACAGGCAACAGCAGAAGTATTTAACGGGAATAATTAAAAAGCATAATGGAAAAAGAGTTCTATTTATACGGAGCAAGTGGTCACGGAAAAGTAATAGCAGAAATAGCTGAAGAAAATGGTATTGTAATCACTGCTTTTATTGATTTAGATAAAAGCAAGACGGAAGCAATAGGTTATAAAATAGTTCATGAAAGACCCCCATCTCCTATTGAATTAATTATTTCGATAGGGAACAATAGGCTTCGACAAAAAATTGTTGAAGACAATACCTCATTTTATTATACAACGTTAATTCATCCCAGTGCATCTGTTTCAGAAAGAACATTAATGGGAGAAGGAACGGTTGTTATGGCTGGAGTTTCTATAAATTCTGAAGCGAATATAGGAAAACATTGCATCATCAATACAAATGCATCCGTAGATCACGATTGTATTATTGAGAACTATGTACATATATCACCCAATGTGGCTTTAGCCGGTAATGTAACAGTAGGAGAGGGAAGTCATATTGGGATAGGTGCAACTGTGATACAAGGTATTAAGATTGGAAAATGGTGTACTGTTGGAGCAGGTACGGTAGTCATTAAAGATATACCAGACGGAGCAACTGTTGTTGGAAATCCGGGTAAAGTAATTAAAATGACAAAATTGTAAGTACATATTTTCTAATTTTCTCTTTATTAAAACAACTTCAATAGTTCCGTTACAGATCACATTAAAAGGGAAAACCCGCATATAGCTTTTTCAATAATTAAAAAATAAAATTGTCAAATGGTACCCTATTATTCGCAAAACTCAAGAAAATTACAATCGTATTTACCTATAGTATCCTAGTAACTTATAAAATAAACTTACGACATATTCTGTACTGTTGATTAAGATGCCTTGTTGTATTGTTATAATATTAAAAAACGGCTGCAAAAAATGTTTTGCAGTCGTTTATTTTTATAGAAGTCATAGCTGAAATTGCAACACTACTTATTGATTAACTTCTCAAGCCGCTGCATCATTTCATCTTTCTCTTTCAACATACGCTCGTACAAGGCAATCTTTTCTTCGTGCAATTTAATAAATTGTTCAATTTGATTAACCGTTGAATTATAAAAGACAGATGCAGGTTGCTGACAATTGTCAAATGTATTCGCTATAATGTTTATTGCTTGCTCTTCATCAAAATTCTGTATAGCCTCAACAGGTATTTTTAATATGTTAGAAATTTCCTTAAGTAAATGGTCTTCAATAATATCTTTTTGCTCCAGCATCGAAATTTTCTTCTGATTCCAGTCGTCACCCAGATCAAAAGCCAGTGCTTCCTGCTTTATTCCAAGCATTTCTCTAAAGCGTTTTATATTTCGTCCCTGATGTATTTTCTGTTCCATAAGTATATTTTTCTGAAGGCTCAAAGATAAAACCATTCGGTTTAAAAAGTCTGTATTCCAAAGATAAAAAATATCTGCTACAATATCCACTTTATCGGATAATATATCCGGTAAATACTTTTGAATTTTTATTTTGTTATTGAATACTTGTAAGGCGATGTGTTTGCCAAAACTTTTTTAAGGATATAACCAAGCCTAAAAATATGTGCTTTAAACCCGTAGTGGATTATCTAACAAACATTTAAACAATGATTTCATTTATTTATTTTTTACCGCAGATACACAGATATAATTTGATAGATTACGAGCTACTAATAATTAAATTTTCACAGATTTTTGAATGCGAAGCATTCAAGAAGTTACATAACTTTTATATTTTGTTTAGAGTAATGCATAGAAATATGTGCATCTGTGGGACTACTATAATGCACTAGTGGTGCTTTTAAAAAATATAAGTAGTCTGGGGGATTTTAAACTATTAGTATTTACCGATTAGGATATTTATCTGTATTTAAAAAGGTATTGAAAACAGAATAAATATATACTGTATTGGCGTCATCGTCCAATTCAAAAAATACCAGATAAGGGAGTGATCTGAAAGGTACGGCACGTAATTTTTTATATCTGACTTGAAAAAAAGGATTTGTTTCTAATATATTAAAAACCAGTAGTAATTCTTTATCAAATGTATCAATAGCCGTTCTTGAAAAACGGGAATAGTAATCAAAAGCTTTTTCAATATCC